>ERZ1292633.774-Hain-H41-02um-R1-774-length-35852-cov-180_pt1 | contig 35852 bp, 32 predicted proteins | sample MGYA00564406_ERZ1292633 | MGnify/ENA primary metagenome ERZ1292633 (study PRJEB36523, sample SAMEA6512639) | groundwater metagenome | collected 2019-01-08 | study: AquaDiva: Metagenomics assemblies of 32 groundwater samples
TCCACTCAGGACCATGTCGTAGAGGTGGTCTCAATTTCAAGGGGAGCAGGATATGATTGCCATCGCACTCGTCTGGTTCACCGAACGAGCATTTGATCTTCAGCTGTTTCCTATATAACGGAATACTCATACGAAATGCTCAGTGGGTGGGTGATGGATGCCACTATGAGAGTGACAAATGGCAGAGATTGCGAATATGCAACCCTCTACTGGTCTTTGTCATTATGCTCTTCGGGTGTTGGCTCCGATGAGCGGCTGTCCTTAAAGGCCGCCTCTCCAAACATCCTCATATCACTCTGCATTGCGAGGAATTGATCGCTATTAGCCAATCTACCCTTGTTGGATCGGAAAGCTTTATCGATCTTCTGGCGCTGGCGCTCACTAAGTTGAGTTTGCTGTTTAGCGATGTGATGGGCACGTGAGTTTATGTACTGCAGGAATTGATTGGGCAATGAATAGTTGCGCGGCTCAACCACACCGGTTTTGACATTTATTTTGGTTCCCTGCCATCGGTTCGGGTGATCTTCGCGGATAAAACCTAGAATCAGGAAGCGACCCAGCTTGGAATACACAAAGTTAGTTGTAGGACTCTTGACGAGATCCATGTCGATTGTACGCATCACATAGCGGTTGATGTTCGTAGGAAGATTGCCCGGTTTACTCGCGGACTCAATGGGACCGAGTGGAAGCATATGCTGTTGGTAGGATCTTGGGGTAGGCTGACGGTGTAAAAGAAAATCCTTCCATACATCCAGAGCCTTATCTATCCGCTCAACAGCCTCTGAATCATAGTCTCTTAGAGCGCCCTCCTCCCTGTGGAATTTCAGCACTCGCCACGATACTGAGACGCAAAACCTGAGCATCCACTCACCGTAGACTATCCGACTCGATGCACCCTCAGTGTAGGGATAGAACATGTCACTCGCGAAGCGAGTTTCGGACTCACTTAACACACCTTCGCATGAAGCACAGAGCCAGTATCGCTTCAATCCGTCCTGCACGCGTTGATTTGGTGAAGAAGCGCTCCGCATGTGACCATTGCTAGAGGTTTCTCGCAGCCAACGGTACGCGAAAGCGGGCAAAATGTGGCTCAGTTTTAGTATTGAATCAACTCCACAAAGTTGGCATCGCCCTTCAGGCATAAGCTTCCTCAATACGAGGGGAATAGACTATAGCACTTCCTCTCCTTGCGGCTAAACTGTGGCAGAACTATCGTGTCCGATCTGTTTCCATCGGTTCCTCGTCTACCTCTTGATTCTTTGTAAGTGATTGAGAACGAAATAATGAGGAACTATCGGTACCTATAGTCTCTGACCCTGTAGGGGCTTCAAATCTCGCAGCCTCTGTCGTCCTGGCGAGCCGCCTTCTCTTTCACTACTCCCCCTGAATTGGGATGTACAGGATGTTGCCCTGACGGTTCACAAGCAGGAGGGCGAGGTCGGTAGGTTTCAGTGGATCGGCCAGGCGCTGAAAGTTTGCAAAGCTGGTTACATATTGCCGATTGAGTTCCAACACGACGTCGCCCGGCTGGAGGCCTGAGGCTTCGGCCAAGCTGCCTTCTTCAATATCCGTGACCACCACGCCATTGTTCACCGGTAAATCCATCTGACGCGCCAACGGTGGCGTCACATCATCAAAAACCACACCGGCGAGTGGATGAACGGTGGATGCAGTTGAGGCTGGCTGAGCCTTCTTGGTTCGCTCACGCGGGGCTTCCTGAATCACTAGCTCAGCCTGATACAGCTTCCCATCTCGGATGAGATCCAGGCGATGTTTGCTGCTGATCGACGCTTGCGCCACCAGATTCCTCAGCTGGCCGCTATCCATAATGTCTCGCCCGTCGAAGCGCACCACAACATCGCCTCGCTTCAAGCCAGCTCGTTCGGCCGACCCCTTGGATTGCACATCCGTCACGATCGCGCCTTTGACATCCGGCAGGCGCAAAATTTTCCCCAGCGGCGGGCTGACATCTTGCGTCGAAGCCCCCAGAAATCCCCGCACCACGCGGCCCGTCTTAATGAGACTCTGCATGGCCGCACGAGCCATGTTGCTGGGAATCGCAAACCCGACCCCCACGCTTCCGCCGGTGGGACTCGCAATGGCCGTGTTGATCCCGATCAGCTCGCCCTGGATATTCACGAGCGCTCCGCCTGAATTTCCAGGGTTGATCGGCGCGTCTGTCTGGATGAAGTCTTCGAAGTCCGCTACGCCGACATCCGCGCGGCCAACCGCGCTTACGATGCCGAATGTGACGGTGCGGCTCAAGCCCAGTGGGTTCCCGATGGCAAGTACGAAGTCGCCGACGGCCAGATGGCTCGAATCCCCCCAGGTCGCAGTGGGCAGATTCGACCCGTGAATCTTCACTACCGCCACGTCGGTCTTGGGATCCGTCGCGACAACCTTCCCTTTGTATTGACGGCGATCCGCCAGGATCACCTCCACATCGACGGCATCGGCAACCACATGGTTATTCGTGATGATGTAGCCGTCTGGCGAGACAATCACCCCAGACCCCTGCCCATATTGGCGACGCGACGGAGGCTCCTTGAACAACCCAAACGGCAAGGCTTCGTCGCTGAACGCTTGGTCACGCACCATGACAGTCGACGCAATGCTGACCACCGCTGGAATGACTTTAGTGGCCGTCCCCTTAACTTGGCTCTGCAAATCGTGACCGTTTACCGCTGGAGCCTGTTGGCTTCCGGCTAGACCCCAAACGGGGACTAACAGGCTGCTCAGAATTCCCCACACAGCCATCTGCGTCATGCACCTGCTACCGTTCACGGGTACGCCTCTTGTACGCGAGCGGGTTCTAAACCTTTCAAATTGCCGTGGCCAGCCTATCATGCAGAACAAACACCCGCATTCATAATTCGATATGACGCAATCCAAAATAGTTCTCTAAGTTCGTGATCGTACGCCGTACGGGATAGCCTTGAAACGGAGATTGAACCAAGCCGAGGGATTGGGTGCATGTGTCGATGTGTCTTCCTCTATACTTTTTCTTTCTATGTCCTGGGAGCATACATGATGACCATCGTACCAGCTAGACAGAGCACGGCACCCATCGCGTCATAGCGATCCGGCCGAACTCCGTCGATACCCCACCCCCATAGTAAGGACAAGACGATGAACATTCCACCGTAGGCGGCGTAGACACGCCCAAAGTGAGCTGGTTGCAGCGTGGGAATCATGCCATAACAAACCAGGATGACAGCGCCAGCCGCACCATAACCCCAATGCCTGCCATCTCGAATCGCCAGCCAGATTAAGTACCCGCCGCCGATTTCACATAAGCCGGCGAGGACAAAAAGCCCGAGTGAAATAGGAAGCGACATGGCTATCTCCCGTACCATCAGTGTTCGTACCCCTCAAACAAGCCTATCAGGCCTCATGAAAGGGCAACGCCCCGACTCTTCTTCTCCGCACGGTCCTCGATCCACCGATACAACACCGGCAGGACGATCAACGTCAACAGGGTCGATGAAATCAATCCGCCGATCACCACCGTCGCCAACGGCCGTTGAATTTCCGAACCAGGCCCGCGTGCCAACAACAGCGGCATCAGCCCCAGGGCTGCCACCATTGCCGTCATCAAGATCGGACGAAGCCGCAGGACCATGCCGGTCACCACCGCCTCATCGAGGGGCGTGCCCTGCTGTCGCAATTGGTTGATATAGGCGATCTTCACCACTCCGTTGAGTACCGCGACACCGAACAGCGCAATGAAACCGACGGAGGCTGGAACCGACAGATAAAGCCCCCCGATGAGAAGTGCGACAAGACCACCGACCATCGCAAAGGGAATCGCGAGGAGAATCAGCGCCGCCTGTCTGAAATTCCCAAATGTCAGGAACAAAAGCAGATAAATCAGACCGATGACAACCGGAACCACGATGGCCAGGCGAGCCATCGCCCGTTGCTGATTCTCGAATTGTCCTCCCCAGGTGACATAGTAGCCAGTCGGCAATTGCACGAGACCGGCCACGGCTCCCTGAGCCTCCTCTACGGCCCCGACCAGGTCTCTCCCAACCACGTTCGCCTCAATGACTACTCGTCGGCTGGCCTGTTCACGGCTGATCTGCGCCGGGCCTTCTACTACTTGGATGTCGACCAACTCCCGCAAAGGAATCCGAGCACCATCCTGTGCCGTCACCCAGAGGGCCTTGATCGATTCAATATCGCCCCGTCGGTCATCTGGAAACCGCACCACGATCGGAAATCGCCGTTGCCCTTCAAAGACGTCTCCGGCACGGATACCGGCACCGACGGCTTCGATCACTTCCGTGATGTTGGCCACATTGATGCCATGCCGCGCCACCTTGGATCGATTGACGTCAAGTTTCAAGTAATACAGTCCTGAGACTTGTTCGACACGGAGATCGGAGATGCCCTTCACTTGTCGCAGCACACGAGCGATCTCTTCTGCCTTCACCCGTAAGACATCGAGGTCGTCTCCGAAGAGCTTGACCGCCACTTGAGAGCGAACACCAGACACCAGCTCATCCACACGCATCGCGATCGGCTGAGACAACCCGAACGCAATGCCAGGCACTTGCCCCAATCGCTGACGAACCAGGTCTTCAATCTCATGTTTGCTGCGTGCCTTCCAATCTGATTCAGGCTTGAGCAAGACATACATGTCGCTGAGCTCCATTCCCATCGGATCCGTCCCTAACTCATTTGCGCCCGTGCGGGTCACCACCGAACGTACATCTGGAAGTTCCAATAACAGCCGCTCGACCTGTCCAGAAATCTTGAGTGATTCACTGAGACTGATGCTCGGCAGCCTCACCAAATTCACCACGATCGACCCTTCATCCATGATCGGCACAAACTCCCTCCCGATAAAGGGAATGATGGCGATGCCGCAGACCAGAACGATCACGGTCGCCATCACAACCACCGTGGTACGACGAATGGCCATCTCCAGGAGTTGCCGATACAGCCTCCGCCCTGCGACCAAAGCTGATCCACCCTCCCCCCGGGATCGAGGCCGCATCAGTAAGACCGCCAGCACCGGTATCACCGTCATCGAGAGCACCAGCGAACTCAAGAGGACCATCACCACCGTCAGCGCCAGTGGGATAAACATCTTGCCTTCGATCCCTTGGAGCGTGAGCAAGGGGATGAATGTGAGCGCGATAATCAATTCTCCGAACAGGCTTGGCCGGCGCACCTCCAGCACAGCACGAAGGACCACAGGAAACCGCTCCGATACGGTAGCGAACGAGGTGTGCTCTTTGGAACGTTCGCTCAAATGCCGCTCGACATTTTCTACCTGCACGATTGCGGCATCGACGATCATCCCGAGTGAAATGGCCAATCCTCCCAGCGACATCAGATTGGCAGTGATGCCAACTCGTTGCATGATCAAGAACGTGGTCAGCGTGGCGAGCGGTAATGTCAGGGCGACGACCAGCGCACCACGCAGACTTCTGAGGAACAGATAGAGCACGAGGACTATAACAACGGCCCCCTCCAACAAGGCCCGCTCGACCGTTTCAAGCGCCCGGGTCACGAGTTCCATCCGATCGTAGAACGGCGTAATGGTGACGCCATCCGGCAATAGACGATTGATCAATCCCACCTTCTCCTTCACCGCGGAAACAACCTGTCGGCTGTTTCCTCCGCGCAGCATGACGGCGATACCTTGCATCACTTCGCCGGTTCCGTCTCGTGTGACGCCGCCCAAGCGAACAGCATGTCCCTGACGAACCTCCGCCACATCCCTCAGGTAGATCGGCGTCCCCTGACGGGCCGTCACGACAATGCGTTCCAAATCCTCAGCCGACCGTGCCAGCCCCTGGCCATAGACCACCAACTTATCGCCGCCTCGCTCGATGTAACTGCCGCTGGCATTTTGGTTATTCTCCGTCACCGCTGTCTGAACCTGCCGCAAGGTAAGGCCCAGGCTGGTCAAGCGATTGGGATCCACGAGCACGTGGTACTGCTTCGACAATCCACCCAGAGTATCAACGTCCGCCAGTCCTGGTACGGCCCGCAGCATCGGACGAATCACCCAATCATGGAGTGTCCGTAATTCCATAAGGCTCTGTGATGGCCCCTCCACAAGATACATGAAGACTTCGCTGAGCCCCGTACTCACAGGCCCGAGGACTGGTTCGGCCCCCGGCGGCAACTGTGAACGGACCTGAGCCAGCCGTTCGAAAACCAGCTGCCGGGCAAAATAGTTATCCACCGTCTCTTCAAACACCACCGTAATCACTGAGATCCCGAACCGCGAGACTGATCGAAGTTCAGTTTTCCCAGGCAAGTTAATCAATTCAATCTCAAGCGGAAATGTCACGAGGCGCTCGATTTCCGGAGGCGCTAGAGCAGGAACACGGGTAATGACCTGGACTTGGACCGGCGTCACATCAGGGAAGGCATCAATCGGCACATGGAGGAACGCGACCACTCCGCCGATACTCACGCCGAACGCCGCCAGCAGCACAATGACCCGCTGCTCAAGTGATGCGCGGATCAGCCGTTCGATCACAGCGGACCTCCCATCGACATCTGACCGCGAAGCGCTTCAGACTTGAGCGCGTAACTGCCTTCCGTCACAACCTCATCGCCTTCCTTCACTCCGGCCTTGACCCCGACGTATTCGTTCGACGACTCTCCGATTGTGACTTCGAGCCATTCAAACCGACGCGAGCCTCGTGTGACAAATACCATGGTGCGGTTGCCGACCTGCTGCAACGCGGTACGCGGTATGGCCAAAACCGATTGTTCCTGCGTGCGTACCGTCACCTCGGCGAACATTTCCGGACGTAAACGCCGATCCGCGTTGGGAATCTGCAAACGTGCCGTCACTGTTCTCGTGGCCGGATCGATCATGGCACCGATATAGGTAATGGCGCCGTGAAATACTGTCTCCGGATAGGCGGCGACTCGAACCTCCACCGCAAGTCCGGTTGTCAGTGTCCCGATCTGCTGCTCTGGAAAGTCCGCCCTGACCCACACCGTGGAGAGATCCGCCACGGTGAAGAGCGTCTTACTCGAGTCGACCACTTCGCCGACTGTCGCATTTCGCTCAATGATTTCACTGGAGAAGGGAGCCCGCAGAAATACCTGAGCCACTTCGGCATGGGGCAACCGTTCAGCAGATAGCCGCTCAATTTCGCGTTCCGACATACCTAACAAGTGAAGTTTCTCTTCTGCTGCGTAGAGCTCGGCCTTGGCATTTTCATGCTCGGCTTCCCGCCGTTGATATTCGCTAATCCCGATCGCACCTTCGGCCGAGAGCGCCTTGGCCCGTTCAAAGGCCTTTTCCACCACTCTCATCGCCGTGCGCCGCTTGCGATATTCCAGCTGAGCCTCACCAAACGCCGGACTATCAAGCAACAGAAGCCGCTCTCCAGATTGCACCCGATCGCCAAGATTGGCATAGACGGCTACGATACGTCCCGGCACTCGTGGGCCGAGATGGGCCAGCCGGTTCTCATTGGGCAAAATCTTTCCTCCCTGCGCCTTCAGCGACATTCGCATGGAACGGTGCGCCACCCGTTCAGTATGAATCTGTGAGAGCATTGAACTCCCATCCGGCAGCTCAATCACACCTGCTTGAGTCGCAGGCGGTATCGCTTGCGGAGGCCTTTTCTGCGTCTCGTCCTGTGTCGGCTGGCACGATGCAGATACGGCAGTAATCGCTACGGCTACAGCAAGCCGCACAATACATTTCGACGAGATAGCCTTCCAGGAAACCATCTTGGCACCTCTCCTCCCACCATGGCCCTTCGTCCAAGGCGTGTCTATAACCCAGCTAGATAGAGTGAACGTGCAGGACGTCTATGCGAGACGATTCGGAGGACCGCGCGATGGAATGGCGTGAATAAATAAGAAGGAAGATGGAAGAGTGGCGACGCTCCACCGTATCCAGGGATTGTGCTCCACACCGACATCAGCATTCGGCGAAAGCCCGAGCACTTGAATGAGCAGCGGCTTGAGGGATTTGCGATCGGTTGAATCGGTCAGTAGCGACAAACCGAACTCTGCATGGCTGTCACCCGAATGTGCGAATTGTGCGTGACCGCGAACTGTCTTCGCTGGTTTGTCGAACTCACAGTCGAGGTCAAGAGACCATACGGTGTGAACCGTCCCGCCATGAACATGCCCAACTTCTCCATGGCGATGATCGGCCTCGGGATGCACATGGAACAGAGGAACCGCCAGCATCCACAAGGATATCCAGGCCAAGACCATCAGACGAGACCAGGAGAGGATATGACGCCGTGGTACCTTCATAGTAGTAGGCTAGCACAGTTGCTTAAATGCATCAAACAAGATGCCCTGTGCCTGTCGCCCATACCTCGTCCTGCAACAAGGTTGATGCTGAGGATACCCCGACTGGCAGAAACCGTCAGAACCACATTCTCACACCGACCACAAATCGGATCTGACTCGAGTCTCCCCCCTGTTGGCGCACGAGCCTGGCAGTCTCACCGAAACTACGGTCGAATGACAGACCCATGTAAGGGGCAAACTTCCGATGAATCTCGTAGCGCAGGCGAGCCCCAAATTCCAGATTGTTCAACCCAGAGCCGGTTGTAAACTCTTCCACCCGTTGGATAGCCACATTTGTTTGAAAGCGGCCCTGGAGGATGAGACGTTGAGTGAGCAGAAAGTCTTTCGTATACGACAGACGAGCCGATACAGCGCCACCCTGATCAATGAATAGCGACGATTCAAACTCGTAGTAGTACGGTACAATTCCCTGTAGCCCGATCACCCCCATACCACGCGCCACATTCCCGCCACGAAACGATTGCGTTTCCATTCGACCACCCACTTGAATGTCGTAATGTTTCCACAGAAACCGGCCATAAAGCAGTTGGAAATCCACATCGTAGTCCGCCTTGAAGGCAGTGTCCTGTTGCCCTTCACTCTTAAACCAAAGCCGGTTGTAGTCCCCGCCGTACCAACCTTCGACATCCCAACGATAGTCACTGTTACTTCCATCTCCACCTGTACGGGGTCGATACTCGAGAACGTCGACAAGGGTGAACAGTCGGCGTTCTCGATCCATGACAGGACTAGGCCAGCGCTGTTGTGAGACTACAGGCACTTCCGTCTGGGCTCGCTCTGAAATGGGACCAACTATCGAGGAGCTGTCTGGTATGCCGGCTGCATGCCCTTGCATGGATTCCGCCTCAGCCCTCGCCGCACCGAGACCTACGATCAGCACGAAGACTGCGAACGTCACGCAGCAGTTCCTGAGAGTCGAACACACCAGCCCAATCTCCCGTTCGTTAGACAGAGACTTCAACGATGCGAAACATTCCTGCTTCCATATGCAGAAGAAGATGGCAGTGAAATGCCCAAGGCCCAGAGGCGTCGGCGGTGACCGCAACGGACAGCCGTTCGGCTGGTTTGACCACGACGGTATGTTTGCGTGGAAGGTACGCCCCTGAACCGTTTTCGAGATACATCCACATCCCATGCAGGTGGAGAGGATGTTCCATCATCGTATCGTTGACGAACGTAAGCCGCAGGCGCTCGCCGTAGCGAACACGAATGGGCTCCGGTGCATCCGAATACTTCTTGCCATCGAATGACCACATATAGCGTTGCATGTGGCCGGTGAGATGAAATTCGATCTCCCGTTCCGGCGCTCGTTGGTCTTGATACGGAACAAGGCTCTTTAAGTCGGTATAAACAAGGACACGCCTGGAGCTCTGTTCAAATCCTCTTCCTGGTTCATGCATCCGGTTTTGTGAGTGCTCAGCCACCGTTTGGTTGCCGGTTCCGTGGTGATCAGGGCCATGCCTAACTGGTATCGCACCTAGGATCGGTGAACGATCTCGACCATGGCCCTCCGGAGCATAGTTCATATCTTCACCGTGCATCGGGCCATGATCGTTCGGATCACCAGGAAGATTCATGCTGGACTTTTCCATGGCATGGCCAGTATGGCCGTTGCCGTGATCCGCCATTCCCATATCTTCCATGGTTCGAAGCGGACGGGCACGGCGCTCAGGGATCTCCCCTTCCATCCCAGGCCGAGGGGCAAGCGTTCCTCGAGCATAGCCACTCCGATCCATGGTCTCGGCAAAGATCGTGTAGGCACGATCTTCACTCGGCTGGACGATGACATCGTAAGTTTCGGCGGGGCCGAAGCGAAACTCTTCAACGGTAACCGGCTGGATGTTCTGGCCGTCAGCCTGCACCACCATCATTGTCAAACCAGGAATGCGAACATCATAAAACGTCATCGCAGCGGCATTGATGAAACGCAGCCGCACCCGTTCGCCCGGACGAAAGAGACCGGTCCAGTTATGAGCAGATGGCAATCCATTCATCAGGTACGTGAAGGTCGAGGCGGTGACGTCGGCGAAGTCCGTGGGGTCCATCCGCATCTCGTCCCACATCACGTAATTCCGCAGCGCAGGCCAGAGTCCCCATCTTACTGCGTCTGCAAGAAACTCCTGAGCATCGCGCTTTTGGAAGTTGTAGTAGCCCGAGAATTTCTTAAGGTTGTCCAGCATGACCTCAGAGGACTCTCCGCTCCACTCAGAGAGCATCACGACATAGTCGCGGTCATACTGAAAGGGCTCCGGCTCGATGGGGTCGAGAATCATCGCCCCATACATGCCTTGCAATTCTTGACCACCAGAATGGCTGTGATACCAATAGGTCCCGCTCTGTTTGACGGGAAATCGATAGGTGAACGTAGTTCCCGGCTCAATGCCGCTGAAACTGACCCCTGGCACACCATCCATGTGCGAAGGTAAGAGGATTCCATGCCAGTGAATCGAGGAGACCTCTTTGAGATGGTTCGTGACGTTGAGGGTTACTTCTTGACCTTCCTTCAAACGAATGAGCGGTCCCGGGATCGTCTCGTTGATCGCGCTGGCCATTCCAGTTTTTCCGTTCAGAGCAAAGGACCGTTCACTGATCACCAGGTCGATCAACTCGCCACTGAGCGTCGAAATGTCCGGTCGGGGATGAGTGGGGGATAGCAACCGATGGCTCACACAGGAGGAAATGAATGGTTGGAGCCCAGCCAGCAGCCCTAACGCGCCCGCGCGCTTCAGCAAGAGGCGTCTGGTTATCACCTCGTCATTCATCTTCGATGAGTGGAAGCTCCACGAGCTATTAGAGAGCCAGTTTTCGTAGCCGCAACGCGTTGGCGATCACTGATACGGAACTAAACGTCATGGCGGCACTAGCGATCATTGGGCTCAAAAGCACCCCAACGAACGGGTAGAGGATTCCAGCGGCAATGGGGACTCCCAGCGTGTTGTAGACGAATGCAAAGAACAGATTCTGCCTGATGTTCTTCATCGTCCCTCGACTCAATCGGCGCGCTCTGGCGATGGCCCGGAGATCGCCCTTCACCAGCGTCACACCCGCGCTTTCCATCGCCACATCAGTCCCAGTTCCCATGGCAATCCCCACGTGCGCCTGCGCCAAAGCCGGCGCATCGTTGATCCCATCTCCCGCCATGGCCACGACATGTCCGTCTGCTTGAAACCGCTTGATGACCGCTGCCTTTTGCTCGGGCAAGACATCGGCCTGCACTTCGTCGATCTGGAGCCTGCGCGCCACCGCCTCAGCGGTCGTCCGGTTGTCACCGGTCAGCATCACGATCCGCAGTCCTTCACGATGCAATAAATCGATGGCCTCCGGCGTGGTGGACTTGACCGGATCAGCCACACCCAGCAACCCTGCAGGCTTACCGCCGATCGCCGCGAACATCACGGTCTGGCCCTCAAGTCTCAAAGGTTCAGCCTGCGCCAACAAGGCCGTCGTTTCGATGTTCGACTCGTTGAGAAACAGCGCAGTCCCCACGGTCACTACACGGCCCTCAACTGTCCCCGTCACTCCTTTCCCCGTGAGCGAACGAAAATCCTGTGCCTTTGCGGGAACGATTCCCCTGTCTCGTGCACCAGACACGATCGCCGCCGCCAAGGGATGCTCGCTGCCTTGCTCCAACCCGGCTACTAACTTCAGAAGCTCCGTCTCGCGAAAGTCCGGTAATGGAGCGACCGTCATGAGACGAGGCTTGCCCTCCGTCAGCGTGCCAGTTTTGTCTACGACAAGAATATCCACCTTTGCCAAGGTCTCCAGCGCTTCCGCGTTTCGGATCAACACCCCTGCCGTCGCGCCACGCCCGGTGCCGACCATGATCGACATGGGCGTCGCAAGTCCCAATGCACAGGGACAGGCGATGATCAACACCGCAACTGCATTCAATAACGCATAGGCCATACGCGGTTCGGGACCAAGGAACGCCCACATCGCGAAGGTGGCGAGGGCAACAAGGATGACGATCGGTACAAAATACCCAGCCACAACATCGGCCAACCGTTGAATCGGCGCGCGCGTGCGCTGCGCTTCGCTGACCATACGGACAATTTGCGAGAGCAACGTCTCGCGACCGACTCGCTCGGCCCGCATGACGAAACTGCCCGTTCCATTGACGGTCGCCCCCACCACTTTCTGCCCTGCTCGCTTTTCTACGGGAATCGATTCACCAGTGACCATCGATTCGTCGACGGTACTCATCCCATCCACTACCACACCATCGACGGGTATCTTCTCACCTGGTCGGACGCGTAATTGGTCCCCCACCTGGACCTGGTCCAATGGAATATCGTCTTCGCGACCATCAGCCCGAACAATCCGCGCTGTTTTCGGTGCCAGCCCCAAGAGCGCCTTGAGAGCACTACTGGTTCGACTCCGCGCCCGTAATTCCAGCACCTGCCCCAGCAAAACCAGCGCGATGATGGCTACCGCTGGTTCAAAGTAGACGGCGAGCGCTCCGCCGTGACCACGGAACGAATCAGGGAATAGGCCTGGCGCGAGAGTCGCCATGACACTGTAGAGATAGGCCGCACCAGTACCAAGACCGATGAGGGTAAACATATTCAGGTGGCGATTGACGAGCGAGGCCCACGCTCGTTCAAACAACGGCCACCCGACCCAGAACACCACCGGCGTCGCGAGCACGAACTGAAACCAGACCAGTGCTTGTCCTGAAAAGAAGTGCTGCAACGGCTGACTCGGCATCATCTCGGAAACCATCAACGCCAGGATGGGCAAGCCAAGCACAACGCTCTGCCAAAATCGGCGAGTCATATCGATCAACTCAGGATTGGCCTCTTCCATCGTCACCGTACGCGGCTCCAAGGCCATCCCACAGATCGAGCAACTCCCAGGATCAGCCTGCACAATTTCCGGATGCATAGGACAGCTATATTCAGTCCGCGTGCTCGCAACAGTCACGTCCGCTGGCTCCAGCGCCATCCCGCAGACAGGGCAGGCGCCCGGTTTGGTTTCCGACACCTCTGGATCCATCGGGCAGACATATTGGACGCTGCCGCCGGCTGGGGCAGGCGTCGGCTTCGGAATGCGCTGGTCAGGTGGGATCAGATAATAGTCGGAATCGGCTCTGAACTTTTCGAGACATCGAGTGGCACAGAAGTAATACTTCTTTCCTCGATATTCGTAGGAACCGGCTGCAGTGGCCGGTTGCACCGTCATGCCGCACACGGGATCGATTTCGCCGGTCGCCGCTTGCACCATCATCGGCAACGGCTTCCGTGGAGCAGGCATCGTGATCAGATTCAGTGGCCTCTTGCTCAGCGCACGGTCGGGGTCGGCACGAAACCGTTCCAGACATGACACGGCGCAAAAATAATAGGTCGTGCCGTTATGGTCATACCGACCGGCCGCCTTGGCCGGATCAACCGTCATGCCGCAGATAGGATCAATGGCCATTATCAACGGGCCTCTTCTCGTCCCCTTCTACTATTCCCCTTTCACTCCTCACTACTTCTTCGCATCCGCTTCAAGAATGCTCCGGATAATGATGATGACGTTCTCAGGTGTCATGTTCGCACCATCGACCTTGATATTCCCGTCCAGCAAGAGCGACGGCGTGGATGACACCTTGATCCGTTCGCCCCATCGACGCCCCTCTTCGAACAGTTTGGCCGGCTTTCCACTTTCCATTCCCATTTCGAACGTGTTGACGTCCAACCCGACCTCCCGGATCAACATGGCGCGAATGGAACGATCCAGCACCCCATCAAGTTTTTCCTTGTGAATGATGCGAAACAGGACAGCCTTCATCTGATCGCCTTTGCCCATCAGCTTCGCCTGCTCATACATGTCGAACGGGGTCGGCAGCTTCCCAGGAATCACGGGAAATCCGACCATGGTGACCTCGAGCTTACTCCCAAATTCCTTCAGTAGCAGAGGAACCCCTGTCTCCTCGAAGTGATGACAATGCGGGCAATAGAAATCCGCAAATTCGATCACCTTCACCTTGCCTGCTTGATGAGTTGACGGCTCATCCTTGAGAATCTCGAACTTGCCCTTCAGTTCCGGCTTGTCCACAGCGGCACTCACCGGTGCATGCACAAACCCAATCGCACCCACAACTACAAGCACACACGTCCAGATCGACATCGTCCGACCGTTCATCTAAAACTCCTTTCACGAGTAAATAGTCGTGCCCCATTATAGCGGATGAAGCGTCTCTTTGTGCTCTGTTATACTCTTGTCATGCGAATGTCTTGGTCTGTTTGGATCGCGTCGGTGCTGTTGATTGTATCCGGCTGTGCCTCAAACGGAAACCTGACCGGCGCCGTGCCTGCGGCCCCTTCTCAGATCAGTTATGCGCAGGTGCAGGAAACACCAGGATCATACAACGGACAGCCGGTGACGTTCGGAGGGAAGGTGTTGGGCGCACGGCGCTTGAAGGAGGGGACAAGGATCGAAATTCTTCAATTGGCGCTGGACTCCTTTCTCCAGCCAACCATGGACCTCAGCAAATCCCAGGGCCGATTCATCGCGATGCAGAAGCAATTCCTTGATCCTGCAACGATCCCCCCCGGTACATTTGTAACCGTTACCGGAGAGATAGCTGGGTCTGTCACCCTCCCACTCGATGAGACGGAGTACACCTACCCGCTTCTCAACGTCACCAATCTGCGCGTGTGGACCGAGACCGACGAGGAGCCCCCTCGCATTCGCCGTCCCATCGGCCCTGGCCCCTATTGGGGACCCTACTGGTCTCCACACTGGCACGCCTGGCCCTACTAGTGGTGAGCCTCGTCGGTCAGGCGACCATCATATGCCCACCCCTCAGACCAAACATTTCCAATTGGCACCCAACATCTCAGGGGCAAGATGCCTGCCCCATGGAGGAGCATAATAGATGAGAAAGATAGCCCGTCGAGAGGATCGAATGAAAAAACACGGCTCCTCGAACCTAAGCTCGTCGGTCGTGAACACACTGAAGGAACACATCGTTCACTGGCACTACCCGCCGGAACACCGAGTGACCGAAGACGAATTGTGCAAGACCTTCGGCGTGAGCCGCAGCCCAGTTCGGGAGGCGCTCCGAGTGTTGGCAGCCGATGGCTTCGTCAAAAAACTGCCGAATCGGAGTTACGCGGTCAAGCAGTATAGCATCGAAGAACTCGAGGAGCTGTATGATGTGCGCCTAGCCCTGGAGCTCTATACCGTTGAACGCCTCGCGACCAAGAAGCAGACGACACAGCTTGCGGCCGAACTTGCCGACCTCAAACAAACCTGGACCGAACTCTTGAAGGAATCGTCCAAGAAACCAGAGGAATTCGCCATCCTAGACACACTCTTTCACGATACACTAGCCCGAGCCCTGGGAAATAAATCCCTTCTGCAGCACCTTCGGACCATCAATGAACGCCTCAGGCTGTTTCGATTGCTCGATTTTGAGAGACGAGACCGCGCTAAACACACCTGCCACCAACATCTGGAGATTTTGGATCGGATTGTGGCCAAGGATGCCCCAGGCGCGCGTGCCGCCATGCAGATGAATATCGAGGAAGGACGCCGCCTCATCCCTACGACGATCAAGGATGCGCTGGCCAGGGCTTACTTAAAGAATACCTAAATTGCACTGCGTAATCGATGGAACGATGTTCGGCATCTTGGGTTCGCCTCGTCCCATCCCCCTCCCAACGCTCAACATTTTTCATACCGTGAGAGCGAGCACGAGCAGGACGCCCAGGCAGATTGAACTTAGTAGACCTGATTGTATACAATGTCGGAGAGTTAGCCTCGCCGGAAATAAAAGCGGTTTGTCTGCCCGCACATCATGTGACATCCCCCTTGGGTTATTCCTGAGGCTCGGACTCGCGAAAGAATATCATGATTCGCAATGACCGAATCGTAGAAGGAGAACCATCCAACCTTAGTTCGTCGATTGTCGCCACACTGAAAGAACACATCATTCACTGGCACTACCCGCCCGAACATCGATTGACCGAAGTTGAACTCTGTAAGACATTCAACGTGAGTCGGAGCCCTGTCCGGGAAGCGCTTCGTGTACTGGCAACCGATGGATTCGTGAAAAAATTGCCGAATCGTGGCTACGTGGTCAGGCAGCATAACATCGTTGAGATCGAGGAGCTATATGAAGTGCGACTAGCCCTGGAACTCTATACTGTCGAATACTTAGCAAAGAGGGGGCCGCTCAACAAAAATGATAAGGAGGACTTGGTTAAGTTGAAGCGGACCTGGACTGACCTGCTGAACGGATCTTCCAAGAAAGCCGAGGAACTCGCCAGACTAGACACTCTGTTTCACGAGACGCTCGCCCAGGCTGCAGGAAACAAGATGCTCTTGCGGCACCTTCGGACCATCAACGAACGCTTGATGCTTTTTCGCATGATCGATTTCGACAAGACGGATCGAGCCAAGAGCACATGCCATCAACATCTTAAAATCCTGAAGTGCATAACAGCCCAGGATACGCCTGGAGCACGGGCGGCAATACAACAAAACATCGAAGAAGGACGCAACAACGTCCATACGGCGATCAAGGATGCATTAGCCAGAGCCTACTCGATAAAAACCTAATGAACGCCCCGTAATTTTGGGACGATGGGGTACCCATCGTGCGTGTTCAGGCCCTTTCGGTCGGCATTCAGGTACCACGTCATTCTTTCAGCGGAACCGTACACAGTGTGTTCCGCCAGGCCTGCAATTTATGGCTAGAGCCCGGCAAACTGCTGACCCTCCTTCCATACCAGAAAGGTAATGCCCCTCACGGCATTCGCTTAGACACCTCATCTCATTTTGACTTCCTACATACCCTTCGAGTTGGACAATCAGCCGCATGTCGGGGAGGAATACTCCGCATCGACGGAGCTGATTGTTCCGTCGATCTGCGACCTGCACGCCCCTGGCACATCGATCTCAAAGGGTTGCACATCGATCTTTGCCGACCCACTCAGGCTCAATCCTGGGCAGTTGCTTGGTCTGAATTGAACAGGCATTACCACAAAGATAGCCTATCGGACCATCTGGGGGTTTCTTTCCGATCAAGAAAACGGCCTGCCACGCCGGCGGTCTCGGAGATTCTACTCCAACAGAGCGCTCACACTATCCCGTCGCTTCTAGAGACGACGTGCCGCCTCCGATTAAGAGAGGCCATGCTCTCCGTGAGAGCACTCATCGGCCTTGGGTACGGCTTGACGCCATCGGGCGATGATTTCCTCGTGGGCTACATGGCCGGATTATGGTGCACGGCAGGGGGCACCTCATCTCGGATGAGATTCCTGACGGCTTTAGGATCTGAACTGTCGGACGCGTCACGGAACACCAATGAGATCAGCCGCGCCTATCTCCGGTCCGCAGCCAACGGCCATGTCTCTGAACCCATCGCGAAATTAGCGCAGCGACTGAACCAGGCAAACAATATGAGCAGCATCAGGGCAGCCACGCAAGCCGCGTTGCAAGTCGGCCATACTTCTGGATCCGACGGGGTGTTAGGCCTGCTGTTAGGCTGTCTTGCGTGGCAGGGCCTGCCTCCTCATCTGATTTTCAGTGACCTTCTTCGTTTGTCTGTTCTCTGCGATTCAAGGGCCCAACCATGAAACCCGAATCGAAAGATGTAAGAGGTGATGAGACGATGGTCGTTCCTCGAGCTGATTCGGCCTATGACTCGAACCCTGGCTTTGCCCTTGACTTTGTATACAACCTTGTGTTCAAGTTAGCCGTCTAACTATCAGATATTAAGTCGGCAGTACCCTTCGGTCGTTCGTTCCTTATTCTTAGACGAGGCATCACGCTGCTAGATTTGACGTTCGCCGCATAAGCCATCGGCGGGAGGTCAACTCACCCGCCTGACGTTGACGCTGTGAGCCTGCCAAGGCGAGGCGTCGATGGGGGACCATCTACATGGCCAGGGCGACAAAAATAATCCGGAACTTCTACCGCGACTCCGTCTCGTTGATGCAGCTGTCTTCCACGATTACCAAACTGCCCGGCGTGGAACAAGCGTCGGCCATCATGGCCTCTCCCAACAATGTGACACTTCTCGTGGAAGCGGGCCTGTTGGCGGAACCCGTTGAAGCTGGCGCAAACGACTTGTTGATCGCTCTTCAAGGAAATGCCGAGGCACTTGAATCGGCGCTTACTGCGGCAGAATCCGCGCTGAAGCAACCTTCCCCTTCGTCGACCGGCAATGAACAATCACGCGGCATGTCTCCCCGCAGCATCGAGATGGGGCTCGGGAACCTCGTCGGCGCAAACCTCGTTTTGATCTCCACGCCAGGCGAGTACGCCGCGGCGGAGGCCTTCAAGGCGTTGGGTCTCGGCCTCAATGTCATGCTCTTTAGTGACAACATCGCGCTCAAGGACGAGATCGCGCTCAAACGGTTCGCCCAGGAGCGTGATCTCATTGTCATGGGCCCGGACTGCGGAACCGCCATTATCAATGGCATCCCGCTTGCGTTCGCGAATGTGGTGCGTCGCGGAGTCATCGGTGTCGTCGCCGCATCTGGCACTGGCCTCCAACAGGTAACCTGCCTGGTCGACCGATGGGGCAGTGGCATCTCGCAGGCGATCGGAACGGGCGGACACGATTTGCACCGCGATGTCGGCGGTATTTCCATGCTTCAGGGCCTTAAGGCGCTGGCAGCCGATTCCTCCACCTCCGTGATTGTGCTCATTTCTAAACCTCCGTCGCCGGAGGTAGCCAGCACGGTACTGAGGGCAGCCAGCGGCGCAGGCAAGCCGGTGGTCGTCAATTTTCTTGGTGCCGATCCCGATCAGGTGCGACGCGAGAATATTTACCCCGCCGCGACGCTTGAGGATGCAGCAGCGGCGGCGGTGGCGCTCGCCAACGGCAGGATTCCCGAAGCCGGGAGAGCGAGTGTGACCTCTCCTTCCATCACACCTCTTGCTCCGCAGCAGCGATACATCCGGGGCCTCTATAGCGGCGGCACCTTTTGCTACGAGGCTTCGCTCCTCCTGAAGAAAGAACTGGGGCAGATCAATTCCAACACTCCAGTAGAGCCAGAGGATCGTTTGAGTGATGTCTGGACCAGTCGAAAGCACACGGTCATTGATCTGGGCGACGATCTCTTCACTCGTGGACGCCCCCATCCCATGATTGACCATCGGCTCCGAAATGAGCGGCTGATCAAGGAAGCCAGCGATCCCGAGGTCGCAGTAATTCTATTGGACGTGGTCCTGGGCTACGGATCTCACCCAGATCCTGCCGCTGAGATGGCCCCAGTGATTCAGAAAGCGCGCGATCTCGCCTCCAAAGCAGGCAGACACCTGGCCATCATGGGATTCGTCTGCGGCACAGCAGCGGACCCTCAGAATCTGTCCAAGCAGGAAACGGCTTTTCGAGAGGTCGGGATGACCCTTGCGGAGAGCAATGCTCAGGCTGTGCGCATGGCCGCCTCTGCCGTCCAGAAACCTGACGCCGTCGGAGGACGATTGTGATACAGGCCCTGTTTCAGGAGAAGCTCCATGTCCTAAATATCGGCCTGTCGTCCTTCGCCGATTCAATCACGAGGGCGGGGGGTTCTGTGCTCCAGATTGAATGGGCCCCGCCTGCTCAGGGGCAGCAGGAGGTCGGTCGTGCGTTGGCCCGGTTGGTCAACCTGCTCTCCGTTGAAACTGCCAACCAGACAGCGTTCGATGCCTACCAATCGGCCCAGCCGGTGTTGAACGGCGTGGGCACCGCCAGCCAGGTGCTGCCCAACATCGCAGAGCGGATGATCCTGCACAGTGGTCCTCCCATTGCGTGGAAGGATATGTGCGGGCCCATGAAGGGAGCCATCGTCGGAGCTATTCTCTATGAAGGCTGGGCAGAAAATCTAGCCAGGGCGGAGGCTATGGCCTTCAGCGGTGACATCGTGTTCGAGCCGTGCCACCACCACAATGCCGTCGGACCGATGGCCGGGATCATCAGCCCATCCATGCCGGTCTGGATGGTGACCAACACGACAAATGGAAATCAGGCGTTCAGCAACTTTAACGAGGGCCTCGGCAAAGCGCTCCGGTTCGGCGCCAATGGTCCGGACGTGATCACCCGTCTCAAATGGATGGGGCAGGTACTCGCACCAGCCCTTGGAGACGCTCTTGAACTCCTAGGCGGGGTAGACCTCAAACCCATGATGGCGCAGGCCCTCCACATGGGCGACGAAGTGCATAATCGCAACGCCGCTGCCTCCTCACTGTTCCTGAAGCGCCTCATTTCAGCATTGTTGAAGACCCACATCCCCGCCGCCGACATCGCGGCGGTCGTCGAGTTCATCGCAGGCAATGACCACTTCTTCTTAAATCTGTCCATGGCAGCCTGCAAAGCGATGACCGACGCAGCCCATGGCGTTCCAGGCAGCAGTATGGTCACAGCCATGGCCCGTAACGGTGTCGAGTTCGGCATCAGAGTCAGCGGCACCGGAAGCCGATGGTTTACGGCACCAGCCCCGGTCGTCGATGGACTCTTCTTTCCCGGATACAGCGCGGCCGACGCAGCGCCTGACTTGGGAGATAGTGCCATCACTGAAACCGCCGGTGTCGGCGGATTCGCCATGGCCGCGTCTCCGGCCATCGTCAAGTTCGTCGGCGGGACACCGCAGGATGCGATCGACAACACCATGGCCATGACGCATATCACCGTTGGCCGCAATAATGCCTTCACGCTGCCGGCACTGAACTTTGCAGGCTCACCGGCGGGCATCGACGTCCGGAAGGTCGTCGATACCGGCATTCAACCGATCATCAATACAGGCATTGCCCATCGGGAAGCCGGAATCGGCCAGATCGGCGCCGGAATTACGCGCGCTCCCCTGGCCTGTTTTACGCAAGCTGTGTCCGCACTCGCGCACTCAATAGGCAGCAGTCAGTGAACGGGAGGATGTAGCTGATGAGCCCCACGAACAAACTTGCCGTCGTCGCTGTCGGAGGCAACGCGCTGATCCGCGACAAGGCTCACGAATCGATTCCGGATCAAAGTCGCGAGGCGGTTATCACGACACATCACATCGCGGAGATGATCGCAGCCGGGTGGAATGTCGTCATCACCCATGGGACCGGTCCTCAGGTTGGCTTCATTCTGCGCCGCTCCGAATTAGCCTTAGAGGAAGTTCCTCCCGTGCCGATGGACTATGCCGATGCCGATCTGCAAGGCGGCATCGGGTACATGTTCCTCAAAGCCCTCTACAACGAATTCCGCAAGCAGAAGATCGATCGAAAGGCGGTGGCCATCATCACGCAGACCTTGGTGGACCGAAACGACCCGGCATTTGCCGATCCCTCTAAACCGATCGGATCTCAGATGGACGAACAGACCGCGCAACGGCTCGCTTCTCGCCAAGGATGGGTGGTCAAGGAAGATGCGGGACGCGGGTGGCGGCGGGTTGTGCCGTCGCCCCAGCCAAAGACCATCGTCGAATTGGCGGCCATCAACCTCTTGGCTCGAGCGGGATTTGTCGTCATTGCTTGCGGTGGCGGCGGGATTCCCGTGGTTCAAGACGAGGAAGGGAATCTGATCGGCGTCGAAGCTGTTATTGACAAGGACTTGGCCTCAAGCCTGCTGGCCCGTGGCATTGGGGCTGATTTGTTGCTGGTTTCCACAGGAGTCGAGAAGGTGGCGTTCAACTTCAATAAGCCTGACCGGCGATGGCTGGACCGTATGACCGTGGCTGAAGCAAGGAAACACTATGCGGACAATCAATTCGATAGAGGCAGCATGGGACCGAAGATTCAGGCGGTGATCGAATTCATAGAAGGGGGTGGAGAGACCGGGTTGATCACCAATCCTGAGAATATCGGTCGCGCCCTGGCCGGCGAAACGGGAACATTTATTGTGAAGTAATGCAGCCAGCCATACACATCTCACCCTGAGGGAGGGGCATATGTCCGAATCACGCAAACTGACGAGACGCCAAGTTTTACAGGGGACCGCAGCTGCCGGGGCGCTGGGCATGTTGGGCAACTTGGAGTGGATCGGCCAAGCCTGGGGCGCAGCGGATAAGGTGAAGATGGGCTTCATCTTTGTGGGTCCGCGAGACGACTATGGGTACAACCAGGCACATTTTGAAGGGAAAGCGGCGGTCGCCAAACTTGATTGGGTGAAGGCCTTTGATGAAGAAAAGGTGCCCGAAACCATCGAGGTCCAAAAAACCATGGAAAGCATGGTCAAGCTGGACGGAGCACAAGTGTTGTTTCCCACCTCCTTCGGTTATTTCGATCCCCATATAATCAAGGTCGCGCCACAATTTCCCAACATCCAGTTTCTGCATTGCGGTGGGCTTTACCAAGAGGGCAAACACCCCAAGAACGTCGGGAGTTACTTTGGCTTCATTGATGAGTCGCAATATATCGCCGGCATCGTCGCAGGCGGAATGAGCAAGAGCGGGAAGCTGGGGTTTGTCGCTGCGAAACCCATTCCGCAAGTGTTGCGCAATATCAACAACTATACCCTCGGTGCCCGTAGCATCAGACCCAACTGTACGACCAATGTGATTTTTACGGGCGACTGGTCGTTGCCGGTCCGAGAAGCGGAAGCTACGAACAGTTTGGTCGACCAAGGCATCGATGTCATCACCTGTCACGTCGACAGCCCCAAGGTCGTCATCACAACTGCCGAAAAACGAGGCATCTATTGCACCGGCTACCACTGCAACCAATCTAAGCTTGCCCCGAAAGGGTATCTCACGGGAGCGGAATGGAATTGGGCCAAGGTCTATATGGATTATGCCGAGATGATTCGAAAAGGGCAGACCGCACCCCATCTCGTGCGTGGTGGTTTAAAGGAAGGAATCGTCAAGGTATCGGACTATAACCAGGTCGTCACCGACGCTGTTCGCAAACAAGCCGACGCAGCCAAAGACAAATTCATGGGTGGAGGGATGGTCGTGTACAAGGGCCCGATCAAAGACAATACCGGTCGCGTCGTCATTGCTGCAGGCAAGGAACATGTCCAGACTGACATCTGGCTGGAAAGCATGGATTGGCTGGTCGAGGGAGTCATCGGTTCAACCAAGTCATGAGCGTAGCCGTGCCACAGATCTTGAACAAGGCGCTGGAACCGTTTCTTATCATCGTTGGATCCCTGACGGTCTCGATGGTGTTATTCGGGATCTTTGTCGCTTCGGCCGGAGCCGATCCGTTCGAGGTCTATCAGACCATGTATCGTGCCGCCTTCGGCACCTCATTCTCATGGCAGAACACGTTGGTGCGAGCCGCACCGTTGATGCTGACAGCCCTCTGCACCGCACTGCCGGGGTATCTCGGCTTGATTATTATCGGAGGCGAAGGCGCCGTCGTCATGGGAGGCCTCTTCGCGGCCATTGTGGCTCTCACCATGCCCACAGCTCCTCCCATAGTCGTTCTGACCACCATGGCACTCGCCGGCATGGTAGCCGGCGGCGTGTGGCTTATGATCGGAGGAGCATTGCGGCACTATCGCGCCGTCAATGAAACCATCAGCAGCCTGTTACTGAACTACATCGCCATCGCCCTGCTGAACCACCTTGTCACCAGCACCTTTCGCGATCCGGAAAGCCTCAACCATCCTTCGACCCATCATATCGGAGAGGCCAATATGATCGGTGTGATTCCTGGAACAGATCTTCACTGGGGATTGGTGTTCGGTATCGTAGCCTGTGTCATTGCATGGTTTCTCATGCATCACACCGTCTTCGGCTTCGCGTCTCGGATTGCCGGGGGCAATGTTCGCGCGGCCCAGGTCGCAGGCCTGCCGGTCGGACGGCTGATCTTGACCATCTGTTGCGTGGCGGGGGCGGCAGGCGGGCTAGCAGGGATGTTGGAAGTGGCGGCCATCCATGGCAGAGCGAATGACACCCTCAATGCCAACTATGGCTATGCCGGTATTCTCGTGGCCTTTGTAGCACGCAATAATCCATTGGCCATCATTCCTGTCGCCGTCTTGTTGGGAGGCATCCGTGCCAGCAGCGGGTTGTTGCAGCGTGCGCATGAGTTACCCGATGCGACCGTGCTCGTGATGCAGGGGATCATTTTCCTCGTCATCCTCTTTAGCGAAACCCTGTACGGTCGTTTTGCGAAGTTACAGAAACAAGGAGCATCCTGATGGAAGTCGGGTGGTGGGGAGTGCTCATCGCTGTGCTAGGCGGAGCGATTCGAATCGGCACACCGTTTCTTTTTGTGTCGTTAGGCGAATGTTTGACCGAGAAAAGCGGCCGCATCAATTTGGGCCTAGAAGGCACACTGGTCATGGGTGCCATGACCGGCTACGCCATCTCACTGCATAGCGGGTCTCCGTGGCTGGGAGTCTTGTGTGCGGGACTAGCCGGCATGGTGCTTGGGGTCTTACACAGCTGGATCTGTAGTTTCCAACGAGTCAACGACATCGCAGTCGGGATCGCGATGATGCTGTTCGGCACGGGGTTAGCCTTTTTTCTGGGGAAGCCCTATATCCAGCCATCTGCGCCTCGATTACCCTCGATCGATCTCGGTGGGTGGAGTGATATTCCGCAGCTCCAGGCGGCTCTGCAGATCAATGCTTTGTTTCTGGTCGGGATCGTTGTTGCGGTCGTACTCGGATGGATGTTGAAGAACACGGCATGGGGATTAAAGGTCCGGGTCGTCGGCGAAAGCGCCGATGCGGCACGTGCCCTAGGATTGCCGGTTGATCGAATCAGAATCATGAGCACCGCTATGGGAGAATTTCTGGCCGGAATCGGTGGGTCCTATCTCTCCCTCTACTACCCATTCAACTGGAGCGAAGGCCTTTCGAGCGGGCAGGGGCTGATGGCGGTGGCGCTGGTGATCTTTGCCCGCTGGCAGCCGATCGGCTGCCTCTGGGTATCGCTCTTGTGGGGAGGGGCGGCTGCGTTAGGGCCATCCTTGCAATCCGTGGGAGTCACGGGCGGATATTATATCTTCAACGCGATCCCCTACATCATGACGCTGGCTATGATGATCATCACCTGCTCTCCCAAACGGACTCTCGTGGGAGTCCCGCGTGAGCTGACCATGACTCGTTAGGACATATCGCATGACAGACCCCGCTCTACACAGTGAAGAGGTGAACAATGGATAAGAAGTATGTCGCATCCGATCCCTACCCCTATCCATACAATGGGGATTTACGGCCGGACAATACGGTCTTTCTCATCATCGACATGCAGACTGATTTTTGCGGCAAGGGTGGCTATGTCGACAAGATGGGCTACGACATTTCTCTCACCCGAGCCCCGATCGCGCATATCCTCAAAGTGCTGTCGAAAGCCAGAACCATTGGAATGCATGTCTTCCACACGAGAGAAGGCCATCGTCCTGACTTGGCAGATCTACCGGACAATAAGCGGTGGCGCAGCCGGAGAATCGGAGCCGGCATCGGAGATCCCGGTCCTTGCGGGAAAATCCTGGTTCGAGGGGAGCCTGGATGGGACATCATCCCAGAACTCACGCCCAAATCCGGCGAACCCATCATCGACAAGCCGGGCAAAGGGTCATTCTGGGCTACCGATTTGGAGATGTTGTTGCGGCTTCGCAGCATCCAAAATGTGATTTTGGCGGGGATCACCACCGATGTCTGTGTCCATACCACCATGCGCGAAGCGAATGATCGGGGGTTCGAATGTCTCTTACTGGAAGACTGTTGCGGCGCAACTGATTTGGGGAATCACCAGGCTGCGATCAAGATGGTCACCATGCAGGGCGGAGTGTTCGGCGCCGTGGCAAAATCGGACGCTCTGTTAGAGGCGCTTTCATGACGGATGGAGCTCCTCCAGATTTGCAGGCGTTGGGGATTACCAAACGCTTCGGACCACTCGTGGCCTTGAAGGACGTGAACTTCCACCTCCGATCAGGTCAATTCCATGCCCTGCTCGGTGAAAACGGCGCGGGCAAAAGCACCCTGGTCAAATGCATCATGGGGTATTACCACCCTGATGAGGGGAAAATTGTATTGGATCAGCAAGCGGTCACGATCCATAGCCCACGCGACGCACAGACTTTCGGGATCGGCATGGTGTATCAGCAATTTACTCTGATCCCCAACATGACGGTCCTCGAGAACCTGGTGATCTCCAAGGCCAAGTTGGACCCCGTCATCAATTGGCAGCAGGAAGAGCATCAGCTGACGCAGTTCATGGACACAATGCCGTTCAAGGTGTCGCTCTCCGCTCGCGTCAGTTCGCTTGCCGCAGGCGAAAAACAAAAAGTCGAAATCCTCAAACAACTCGCGCTGCGGAACCGCATCCTTATTTTGGACGAACCAACCTCGGTCCTGACCCCACAAGAAGCGGATGAAGTCCTGGGCCATCTCCGGGCCATGACCCTGGCGCAACAGGTGAGTGTCCTCATCATTACCCACAAGCTTCGCGAAGTGGCGGCATTTGCTGACGAAGTAACCGTCCTTCGCAAGGGACAATTCGTGGGTTCAGGAAACGTCTCGGAATTGAACGTCTCTCAGATGGCGGAGATGATGGTAGGTTCGGAAGTGACGGCGAGGCCGAAGCAACGGACCGTCCTGTCAAAGAAAGTTCCAAAGCTGGTCCTGCAAGATATCCGTGTCAAGGATGATATCGGGGTGGAAGTCGTGCGAGGGCTGCATCTCACCATCCATGAAGGCGAGATCGTCGGAGTGGCCGGGGTATCGGGCAATGGCCAGCGAGAACTGGTCGAGATCCTGTCTGGGCAACGCCAAACCACGTCCGGCACGATCCACGTGCAAGATCAGCCTTTTCAGCCGACCCGCGAGCAGATCATGCGGCACAAGATATTCTGTCTGCCGGAAGAACCGCTCCAGAACACGTGCGTGGGACGCATGACGGTGGCGGAGAACCTGGCCTTTCGCAATTTCGATCGTGAACCTCACGCGGTGGGCGGCTGGCTCATCAGCCACCCGGCACTGCGCCGCAGCGCATTCGAGCTGATCGAGCGCTACAACATCAAACCACCCTATCCCGACACGCCCATTCAGTCGCTCTCGGGAGGCAACATACAGCGGGCGGTCCTGGCGCGTGAGCTGTCGGCGGAGGTGGAGATTCTGATCATCGCCAACCCCTGTTTCGGGCTGGACTTTCTGGCCATGGAGGAAATTCGCCTGCAGATTGTCGCCGCGCGCAATCGCGGGACGGCCGTGCTGCTGGTCAGCGAAGATCTCGACGAGATCATGGAGCTGTCCGACCGCACGGTGGTGATGTTCAACGGGCAACTCGTCTATGAAACCACGTCGTCCGGCGCCGACCTGGCGATCATTGGGCGACACATGACAGGACATACGACATGAATACCGTCATCGCATCTCCTTATCCTTATCCTTTACCAGCGAAAGATTCGGGTAGTCGAGTGGCATTGGTGATCATCGACATGCAGCGCGATTTTGTCGAGCAGGGCGGATTCGGCGCGGCGCTTGGGAATAAGGTCGAACATCTGCAGAAAATTGTGCCGACCGTCGCGAAACTCCTCAAGACCTTTCGTGAGTTGGGATTGCCCGTGATTCACACGAGGGAGGGCCATCGTCCCGATCTCTCGGATTGTCCGCCGGCCAAGAAACGGCGTGGAGAGTCCACGCTCCGCATCGGCGATCCCGGTCCGATGGGGCGCATTCTGGTCTTAGGAGAACCGGGAAACGATATCGTCCCGGAGCTGCATCCCGCGACCGGCGAACTCGTCATCGACAAGCCGGGCAAGGGGGCATTCTACGCCACCAATTTACAGGAACGTCTAAAGACGCTCGGCATCACTCACCTGGTGTTTACCGGCGTGACGACTGAAGTCTGTGTGCAAACCAGCATGAGAGAAGCCAACGACCGTGGTTTTGAATGTCTCCTGGTCGAGGATGGGACGGAAAGCTATTTCCCCGAGTTTAAACAGGCCACAGTCCGCATGATCCAATCGCAAGGGGGCATTGTCGGCTGGGTCACATCGGCTGATCCTCTCATCAAATCTCTTCAGCAGACCTATGCAGGGAGCACCTCGTGAATCAGAACGGCGTGCTGCTCGCGGTCAACGGCACGCTGATGCGAGGACTCAAACTTAACCACAACATGGTGGCGGCCAAGGCAACGTTCGTCCGGGAGACGCAGACCGAGCCGGCGTATCGTCTCTGGACGATCAACGACGAGCATCCCGCGATGCTGCGCGTCACCGATGGGACCGGCACCAACGTCGTGGTCGAAGTCTGGTCAGTGCCCACCGCCGGACTGGCGGGGATCTTGCTGAATGAACCCCCGGGTCTGTGCATCGGAAAGGTGCGGCTGGAGGACGGAAGCATTGTCTTGGGTGTGTTGGGCGAACCGGCACTCGTCGAAGGTCATCGGGAGATCACCGCCTACGGTGGCTGGCGTGGCTATCTGGCAAGAGATTTAAGACGCTAGTTGGCCAGGCTATAGACAATCGGAAGGCTCACAACGATTTGCGGCTTGCCGATGGCATATTTCATATGGAGTGGACAGGCGAGTTTCACCGCTTCTATCGCTGCTTCATCAAGCACGTTATATCCAGAGCTCTTCTGGACCGATACGTCAGCCAAGTATCCATCCGATCGAATGACAGCCTTTAGGATGACTTTCCCCTCTTGGCCGTTCATGCGGGCGAAGTTCGGATAGCGCTTCAGTTCTGCCACTCGCCGCCAGAGCGACTCAGCCAGCCACCGATGATCCAGTTTCGCTTCCGGAACGGAGGCCGAAGCCTTGGCCACCAGTACTGGTGCGACATCCTCAGCGGCTGCACGTGATGACAACTCTGCAGAAGGCTCGTGTAATGGCTTGGAAGCAGCTGAAACCGGCTCATGTTGCATAGGTGGAGCCTCAACCGGTTCAGTCGTGGCCGCTACCGCGACAGGTTCAGGCTCTTTCGCTTCTACGACCGGTTCTGCTTTTGGCTCAGCCACCTCAACCATCCGCTGCTCGACTGGCTCGTCGCGTAACTGCGGGATCTCCACCTTTCGTTCAATCGGTGTGACGATCTGGGATACCTCCGATACAGGCTTGATCTGTGGTGGAAGCGCCTTCTTGGCCGACGGTTGCTCCGATGCCATGGCAGACTTGACCGGCTCCGACTTAGAATCGAGCCTCGCCTCCTTCACCAAGGCGACATCCCACTGGAACATGTCTTCCTGCAAAACCGGTTTGACCTGGGAGACAAACGCAAGCGCTAACCCAACCGCCACGCTATGCAGGGCTAGTGAAATGCCCCAAGCGGGGAGAAAAAATCGATTGTCACTCGACGACGTCATGCTTCCTTATCGCCGTTCACGTGCAGTTAGGCAACCCTCAGCACCTCTGCTAGCGAAAAAACGTGCGGGGCGGAGGCCAAGGGAGGTGCGCCTCCGTCCCACGCTGGTCCGAGCCGGAGGGCAGCCTGCTCGGACAAAACACTCTTCTCGCAATCAATCCTCTACCCATCAATGGGCAGTCCATCGGATATTGAGAGATCCGATGGACTGCCTCACCCGTGCAATACAGCGCAACCTTAATTGGTCGCCTGATTCCCCGCCGATGCCGCACCAGATTCGAACACCATCACTCCTCCCGGATTTGGCCCGACAGGTACCGTCTGCTTTTCCTGGTTATCGGTCGCATTGATGATCGTCAGTGAATTCGCTGGAGCTGCGTTGGAAACCGCCAGGTACTTCGCTTCGCCAGCCCCTCGCGCCAAGACATCAAAGCCGTGCCCTCCAGTCGACAACAGGGGAATCTCTCTCAGCAGCGTGAGTGCAGGAGGCGCCACGGTCGTCCAATCAAACGCAAATAACCGATCTTTCTTTGTGGCTGTTGCTCCATTCCCGGCTAAAATGTAGAACCGCTTCGAATCGGGAGAAAACTTGAACGCCCCGGGAGAAGTCCCATTTAGAGCCGTGTCTAGCTCTGGAGTGGTTAAGTTAGCGATAACCGGCGTCGTGGCACTGAGATCAATGACACCGAGTTTGGTCGCTTGCTGCGGTGGAGTCGTTTCGCCACGCAGCAGAAGATACTTACCGTCCGGTGAGATGCCATAGTTAGAATAGGGAGTTCCTGCAAAATCAAACGTCTTCGTAATTACCAGTGACACAGGATCGATTTCTACAATTTGTCCATACCCTTCCTGATAGCTATAGATCTTTTTGGTCAGTTTAGACCAACGAATCGCATGGGGCCCTGAACTGTTAGGCGTAAACGCAGTCGTGCCGGTGGGGTTTTCAGGATTGCAGGTTTCCTTACTTGGATTGCAGAGATCGATTCGGGAGATCATCTGGCGAAAGGTCGCCGACGTCTCAACACCATCAAGCACGGCGATTTCTCCTGCGGTTGTGCTTGACACGAAGACCCGCCCATTCTCTGCAAAGGCCGCGACCTTGTGCCCATCAGCCAATAGACAAGTCGTACCTAACAAAGTAGGGGGAGATCCACCAGCCCCAAGATGGCCGTTGTGAACCACAGTCACTGACCCGCCGCCCCCTTGAGCCGTACAGTTCACCAGATCATCACCGGGCGTCGTAGTTCCCGCAGCATTGTCGCCATCATTCATGATCCAGATCACCTCCCCATCGTTCCGATCACGGTACATATGGACAGGCCGGGTGCCGGTTTGCAAATTCGCCTCATGGACTGGCGTCGCCGCCGTCAGCGGATCGATCGTGGCCACCTTGTTCGCTGCCGTAAGATTCAAGAAGATCCAATCTTCCTTTGAATACTGCATGTCCCCGAGGGCCACATTTTCGAATTCCGCCGCGTCGATCGTGCCGATGACAGCGTTGCCCGAATCGCCTTTTATCGCCACGCTCGTCAACGTCTTGTCGCCCGTATTATTCACGAATACCATCGGCCCGCTGATGCCGGCACTGCCACCAGGTGCCGGCGTTCCCGTGGTGGATTCCCCTGAACTGCATGCCGCAAGACTGACCAGCGCAAGTCCTAACGCACCGGTTGTGATAGAATATACATAGTTTCGTCTCTTCATCGCTTCCATAACCGTTCCTTCCTCGAGAATTATCATCTTCTAAATTAATAAAGTGGAGCGCAGCCGGCTCCCTGAGTGACTGAGGCTCTATACGAACTGCGAGAAACTGGTGGGCCGCGAGGCGGAAATTCACTATCAAGAGCAGCATCCTGTCGGGGAATGTCACCGAGGCTCCAGATGCGGTTCACGTGAAGATCGGTGGCGACTTCCCCCTGTCCACCGCCGCTTTGGATATCGAGCCCCTCACAATGCCACGCGCAATGATTGTGACTCTGCTGACCGCTCTGCGTCTGCCCGCTCGGACAGTGTGGTGCCGTCCATTGCGGCGCTAGATTCCCCTGTGCGATCGACAGCGATCCGATCAGCCACAGCACGGCGCAGCCGCCGCTTAGCATTCGAGAAACTTGTTGTCGCGTCATTGTCACCATGGCCGATTCGACACCACTGTTCCCGCCGCCGTTCTAGGAAGATCCGCCGAACAATTGAAATGACTTCGTCACCCCGAAGATGTAGCTGATCTGTTGTTCGAGATTGCCGTTGAAATTGCGATGAATCGGAATTTGCGCGATGAAATAGGCCGACGCGAAGTTGAACACATTCACCATGATGCCCGGCGAATAGGCGACATAGGTTGAGCCTGTGGTCGGAATCGCTCGAAACTTGACCGTAGGATCGAGTAGGATGGGCGCGCCTCCTGGGTTGAACTGAAACAGTGATGCATCCATAGCGTCATTCTGCATCCATCGGAAATTGAACTGCTGCGTCAGCACCAACCAAGGAGCCTGTTCCAACGGGATCACATTGAGGCCCAACGCCCCGCTCACTTCATCGCCGAACTTGTATCCATCGCTGTTCTTAAACGTGTGTCGATAACTTACCGAGGCGAACTGATTCACCCGATGGGGAATCAACTCATAAGTCTGATAGATCATGGGGACCACACCGAAGTTCCCACGGCCGATTTGGAGGGTCGATTCGGCCAACGTGTTTCCCTGCGCAAACCGCCCATAGCTGCCCGTTGGAAAATCGACGCCCACCCCCACCACGATCATGCTTCGCAGAGTCGGCAGCACGTTGTACTTCAATGTCGCACGGATATCGCCAAGTCCCCTCTCACTGTACGGCACAGGGGTCAGGCCCCCGATCTGTGCATCTGACTCCACATGCTTGTACGGAATCGCCACTTGAATGCCCAGACGGTCGGTCAGGCCATAGTTCATATCCAGAGTTGCGGTACGCGTCATGGTTTCGATACGGTTCACATCCAAGTTGGCCAGCGTGAGAGTTCTCCCACCCTGATCGGCAAAGGGGATGCGCCCACCCTCGCCCGAGGGCGCTTCCATCGGAGTGACGTTGTAGATGGCATTGATGGTCAATAGCCCTTTCATCGGCACTTGTTGTTGAGACCCGATCACCACAAAGCAACTGACCGAGCCGCATGACGCCTCAACCTGAGATGGGCTGAGCAGCGAGGCCACCATTCCAACGACACCACCGATAGCGAGGACATAGCACAAGAGCTTGCGCATCATGATTCCATGATCTTTCTGTGGGTCACGCAGACGGGAGACGAAGCTCGACGCCCATTGCGAGACACGACTGTTTAAGGAAAATGATTACGGATTATGAGAGCGATAGAAGAAAGCCAGGAGGCCCGCGGAAAAAATGGAACAACGCAGCCGCGCTGAGGACTGGTTTAAAGGAAAGAATACTCGCAGGTTCAATGAGCTGAAAACTCGAAGTAAATGGAACGACTGAGAGCTCGATGTCTTCCCCGGCCGCGCACATCCATGCACAGATACCGGTCGAGTGAGTCCCAGCCTGATGGTCTGCGTGGTGTCCCGCATGGCCAACACTGGGCGCAGCCATGAACCCGTTCACCAGTACGAGACAGAGAAGCAATCCCCACACCAGCGTGGGCCGTCTTACGGTAACCCTCATAGTTGCTCTTCTAGCGCAGAGACGCAGCCTTCATCGGTTCCGGTCTCTGAATCCTGGCCACTGCGTCTAAGATCAGCTGCTCGGTCAACAGGCCGCCTTTGATGTACTCGCGAACGACGCCCTTTTCATCGATAAATACACTCACCGGTAGGCCAAAAACCCCAAACTGGTTCGCGACTTTGTTGTCACGATCCATGAGCACCGGGAATGTATGGCCGTGTTGCTTGATGTGCTCACGCACCCTTGGCTCATCTTCTAATTCGTTAATGGCCAACACCACAAACCCCTTCTCACGGAGCTTGTCGTAGGTAGTCTGCATTGCAGGCATTTCCGTCGTGCAGGGCTTGCACCAGGTCGCCCAGAAATTCACGAGCACGACCTTGCCTCGGTATTGACTCAAGCTCTGCGACTTACCCTCCAAATCGACCAAACGAAAATCCTCAGCAGCCGTGCCCACCGCCGGCACGCGTGAGCCCATTCCCCACACCACGCCACTGCTGATGAGGAGCATCACACACAGAGACACCATTCCGACCATCTTCACGGAATCTGTTTTCTTCGTACCCATCACCTCTCCTCCTCGTGGCTCGCGCTGTCCTACAAGGCACTCTTCGTCAACTGGAACGATCTGGTTACCCCAAAGATGTAACTGATTCCCTGAGCCAAATTGTTGTTGGAATCCCTCATTATAGGAATCTGCGAATGGAAATACACGGACGTCCACTTGGTCAACGGCGAATCGATCAGCCCATCCAGACTGACCTGAAATCCAGGCGAAAATGCAAAATATGTGGAGCCGGTGGTCGGTACCAGGCGGTTGGTGATCGCAGGATCAAGGACAATCGTCTCACCGGGGAAATCCGGAGCATCGGCCGGCGTAGCCGATCGTTCCAGCGACGCACTGATATTGTCGTGGACCAGATATCGCCAATGGAATTGTCCCGTCAGCACCAGCCAAGGAGCGCGCTCTAAAGGAATACCGCTCGCACCCAGGTTAAGGTTGTACTCGTCACCAAACTGATAGCCATCATTGTTACGAAACGTATGGCGATAGCTGCCATAGAAGAACTGATTGAGTCGGTGCGGAATCAGCTCATAGGTTTGATAGACCGAGCCAATGAGCCCGACATTGCCTCTTCCCAATTGGGTTGGTGACTCCATCACCTCACCGGCGGCATCCCTGGCACTGGTACTGCCGGTCGGCACTTGCACACCAAACCCAGCGACGATCATGCTTCGCAGCGTTGGAAGCACGTTGTACTTCGCTGTAATGATCATGTCTCCGATCCCGTTGTCCCGAAACGGAACTAGTTCGCCCACACCGTTGACTCCTTCTTCTCCCAATCCATCGATGTGTTTATGCGTCCGCCACAGATAGGGGATCGAGACCTGCACACCCAGCCGATCCGTAATGCCGTAGTTCAAGTCAAAGTTGACGGTTTGCGTAATGGTTCGCACTTCTTGATGGTGGTCCAGAATGAGGCGCCGCCCGGCTTGATCGATCGCGGGAATCACCCCGTTCGTTCCATCAAGTAAGCGCATCGGCGTATAGTTGTACATGGTGTTGAATGTCAGGATCCCGGCCTGCGGCACCTGCTGCTGGGAACCGATCACCACAAAACAGGTGACCGATCCACAGGCCGCTTCAGCCGGCTGATTGATAGACCACGCTAACGGGAATAGGCTCAGCACCAGTAGCAACGAGAATATGGACCGCTTGACAACCCTCATGACCAAGCTCCTTCTCCCAGGAACACCTTTGAACCGCCATAGTTTGGAACCGTCGCGTAGTCGCGTACGACAAAACGGCTCTGACTAAATCGACGAAAGATTAAAAGGAGAAGGATGGAGGAGCGCGGCTGGAGCAGATACGCAGGGGTTCAGAAAAAGAGTCGCTGGAGTGAACGATCGAAACAAGCGCGATGGGGTTACGCTCGGCATGAATCAAGACAACTTCAGTGTCGAGGACCGTACCAGCAGCACACATCCAGGAACAGAGCAACGTCCCATGTGTCGCCGCTTGATGCTGCGCATGGTGCCCGGCATGTTCCGCCGATTGCGCTTGCGCCAATCCACCTATCGCGAGGACACATAGCACAAGAGACATCGACAGGAATTTGCGGAATGTGTGACCCATGCTATTACGGCACTTCCTGAGTAGGACTATGTTGACCTAGACATACCTACTGGTGCTATAGATGGAATAGTTCGTAAATAGTAGGCGACCAGAACAACACCTGTCAAGCCACCGAAGAGAGATGCTGCCAGAGGATCAGGTAGGATTCACTGAAAAGATGCTGTATACTGCCTCGGCTATTTAAGGCACAGACACGTATACATCTAGAACGACTTTCATCTCACTACATCATTCTCTATTATTATCCCTATGGTTACGAAAGTACTCAATCTGATTTTCGGCAGCAAAAACGATCGTGAAATCAAAGCTCTACGACCAATCGTGGAGCAGATCAACGGCCTAGAGGCAGGGCTCACGCCACTGTCCGATCAAGCCCTCGCGGACAAGACGCAGGACTTCAAAAAGCGGCTCGAAGCCGGTCAAACGCTAGACGACATCTTGCCCGAGGCCTTTGCCGTCTGTCGGGAAATGTCCCGACGCAAGCTCAACATGCGGCATTTCGATGTCCAGCTGATCGGCGGCATGATTCTCAACCGTGGCCGGATCGCCGAAATGAAAACGGGCGAAGGGAAAACGCTCGTTGCAACATTAC
>ERZ1292633.775-Hain-H41-02um-R1-775-length-35849-cov-9_pt1 | contig 35849 bp, 24 predicted proteins | sample MGYA00564406_ERZ1292633 | MGnify/ENA primary metagenome ERZ1292633 (study PRJEB36523, sample SAMEA6512639) | groundwater metagenome | collected 2019-01-08 | study: AquaDiva: Metagenomics assemblies of 32 groundwater samples
AGGTATAGCCGTACTCGTTGTCGTACCAGGCCACGACCTTGACGAAGGTGCTGTCCAGCGCGATACCGGCTTCGGCGTCGAAGGTGGAGGGCGCGGTGTTGCCGACGAAATCAGTAGAGACAACCTTCTCCGTGGTGTAACCCAGCACGCCCTTCATGTCGCCTTCGGAGGCGGCTTTCATGGCCTTGCAGATGTCGTCGTAAGAGGCTTCTTTGTTCAACTCCACGGTCAGGTCAACCACGGACACGTCAGAAGTCGGCACGCGGAAAGCCATACCGGTCAACTTGCCTTTCAATGCAGGCAGCACTACGCCCACGGCTTTTGCGGCGCCAGTCGAAGAGGGGATGATATTTTCCAAAATGCCGCGGCCGCCGCGCCAATCTTTGGTGGAAGGGCCGTCAACAGTTTTTTGCGTTGCGGTGGCAGCGTGCACGGTGGTCATCAGGCCACGCTTGATGCCAAAGTTGTCGTTCAGCACTTTGGCAACCGGTGCCAAGCAGTTAGTGGTGCAGGAAGCGGCGGAGACGATGGCCTCGCCAGCGTATTTGGTGTGGTTCACGCCGTACACGAACATCGGGGTGTCGTCTTTAGACGGAGCGGATTGAACCACTTTCTTGGCGCCCGCTTTGATGTGCGCCTCGCAAGATTCTTTGGTCAGGAAGAAACCGGTGCAATCGATCACGATGTCAGCACCCGCTTCGTTCCACTTTAAGTTGGCTGGGTCACGCTCAGCCGTCAGACGAATCTTCTTGCCGTTCACGATCATATTGCCGCCGTCCACCGCGATGTCGCCATTGAAACGGCCATGCACGGAGTCGTACTTCAGCATGTAGGCCAAGTATTCGGGGTCGAGCAAGTCGTTGATGGCAACGATCTCGATGTCTTTAAAATCTTTCGCTACTGCGCGGAATACCATACGGCCAATGCGGCCAAAACCATTGATACCGACTTTAATAGTCATTAGTTGTTACTCCTTAAAAATAGAAAAAACGAAATCTTTGCCACAGAGGACACAGAGTTCACAGAGAAAACCTCTGTGTGCTCTGTGATCTCTGTGGCTAATGGATATTTACAGAACAGCCTTGGCCGTATTCACCACGTTTTCCACGGTGAAGCCGAAGTGTTTGAACAATTCTGGCGCAGGCGCAGATTCGCCGAAGGTGTCGATGCCCACCACGCCGCCTTCCAGGCCAACATACTTACGCCAGAAGTCGCCGACACCGGCTTCGATCGCGACCCGCGCCACGCCTTTCGGCAACACGCTGGCTTTGTAGGACTGCTCTTGGCGGTCGAACACATTGGTGCAAGGCATGGACACGACGCGCGTGGGAATGCCTTGTCCGTCCAATACTTTCTTCGCTTCCATCGCCAGCCCGATTTCGGAGCCGGTTGCGATCAGCACCATTTTGGGGTTCGCAATATCGGCCAACACATAGCCGCCCTTGCGGATGGCGTCGATTTGCTCTTGGCTGCGTTTTTGGAATGGCAGATTCTGGCGGCTGAGAATGTGGCAGGACGGGCCGTTCAGGCGCTCTACGCTGGCGGCCCAGCCGACCAGGGTTTCCGTGGTGTCGCAAGGACGCCATACATCCATATTCGGCATCATGCGCAAGGTCGAGGTTTGCTCCACCGGTTGGTGCGTCGGACCATCTTCGCCCAGACCGATTGAATCGTGGGTGAACACCCAGATCACGCGAATCTTCATCAGCGCCGCCATACGCAGCGCATTGCGCGCGTATTCGGAGAACATCAGGAAGGTGCCGCCGAAAGGCAACAAGCCGCCATGCAGCGCCATGCCGTTCATGATGGCGGACATGCCGAACTCGCGCACGCCGTAGCTGATGTAGTTGCCGACGCTGGTGCCTTTGATGTGGTGGCAACCGGTCCAGTTAGTCAGATTGGAGCCGGTCAAATCAGCCGAGCCGCCGAGGAATTCAGGCAGCGCCGGGGCCAAGGCGTTGATCGCGATTTGCGAAGCCTTGCGCGTGGCCACGGTTTCGCCTTTTTCGTTGATCGCGGCGACAGCTTTGGTGATGTGCTCTTTCCAATTCGCGGGCAATTCGCTTTTCATGCGGCGCTCGAATTCGGCTGCCTCTTTCGGGAAGGCTGCCTTGTACTCGGCGAATTTATTGCTCCACAGTTTTTCCAGGCCTTGGCCCTTGGTGCGGCAATCCCAGCCTTCGTAAATGTCTTTTGGAATCTCGAACGGCGCGTGGGTCCAGCCCAAGTGCTCGCGCGTGGCTTTGACTTCGGCATCGCCCAGGGCGGCGCCATGCACGTCATGGGTGCCTTCTTTGTTGGGGGAACCCTTGCCGATCACGGTTTTGCAAATAATCAGCGTCGGCTTGTCGGTGACGGTTTTGGCTTCTTGCAGCGCTTTTTCTACTGCTTCCGAGTTGTGGCCATCGACATTGCGGATCACGTGCCAGTTATAGGCTTCGAAACGCTTGCCGGTATCGTCGGTGAACCAGGCTTCGACGTGGCCATCGATGGAGATGCCGTTATCGTCGTAGAAAGCGATCAGCTTGCCCAGGCCCCAAGTGCCGGCCAGCGCGCAGGCTTCGTGCGAAATGCCTTCCATCATGCAACCGTCGCCCAGGAACACATAGGTGTAGTGGTTCACGATCTCGTGGCCGGGCTTGTTGAATTCGTGCGCCAGCAACTTTTCGGACAGCGCCATGCCCACCGCGTTGGTAATGCCTTGGCCCAGTGGGCCGGTGGTGGTTTCGATCCCGGGGGCATAGCCGTATTCGGGGTGGCCGGGGGTCTTGGAGTGCAGTTGGCGGAATTTCTTCAACTCGTCAATCGGCAGGTCGTAGCCGGTCAAATGCAACAGCGCGTACAGCAGCATCGAGCCGTGACCATTGGAGAAGACGAAACGATCGCGGTCAGCCCACTTGGGGTTGGCCGGATTGTGGCGCAGCTGGTGGTTCCACAGCACTTCGGCGATTTCCGCCATACCCATGGGGGCGCCGGGGTGACCGGAGTTGGCCTTTTGTACTGCATCAACGGCCAACATACGGATCGCATTGCACAGTTCAGCACGAGTTGCCATAACGAGATTCCTTTAATTTTGTTGCGAAAATTTTCCCGTCGGCAGGTTTAGCGCCGCCGGGTTGAATACTGTTTTTGTGATGCTTTAGAGGAAATCGGAGTCGTGCCCGGGTTCCAGTTTGCACGCTGCTTTATTATTGGATTTTGCCGCAGGCGCACGAGTTTTAGCGAAAACTAAAATTATCCCCTAGATCGTGAACCCTTGGCAATAGAAGAATTGATAAGATATTTCAATGGCTTGGATAAGAAAATGGATGGCTGTCCTGCTTACTGATTGGCCCGTATCCAATCCCGCCATTGGCTGAATATAGCCTTATCCCAGGCGCAGACCACGGAGCGCTGCCACGGATCGCCGGCCCAGAAATCATCCGAATCCAGCGTGCAGAGCGCACCGCCGGCTTCTTGCAAAATCAGTGCACCGGCAGCGTAGTCCCACAGTTTTTGCCCGCCGTGGAGATATATATCGAGTCGCCCTGCGGCCACATAGCACCAATCTAGTGCGGAGGAGCCGAAATTGCGTTGCGACACATAAGGCGGGGTTGCAGCCAGTACGGAAGCGAGCTTGGGCTGTAGCCGTTTCAAATCTACCCCGGCCATGGCGCGTTTCAGGTTTTCAGGCGCGCGCCCCTTGATCGGCAGCTGCTCGCCATTCAGGAATGCGCCCTTGCCCGCTTCGGCCCAGAACAATTCATTGGCTTCCGGCGCGTAAACCGTACCCATGACGGGCCGGCCTCTTTGGTAGAACGCCACCGATACCGCGAAATAAGGCAGGCCGTTGGCGAAATTGGAGGTGCCGTCCACCGGGTCGAGAATCCATAAGCCGGTTTCATTATGTTGTTTCCACAGCGCTTGCTGTTCCTCGGGCGTCATTTCCTCGCCCAGCACCGGGCAGCCGTTAATCGCCTGCAAGCCTTCAGTGAGCGCTTGCTGCGCCGCCATATCCGCTTCGGTGATGATGCTGCCGTCGACTTTGCGTTCGTGCGCGACCTTGAGATAGCGCGGCACGATCTCGCGTTGAGCGACGACTTTGACAATGTCGAGGAGGGCGTTGAGCATTTTTCTAGGCGTCAGGCGTCAGGCGTCAGGCGTCAGGCGTCTGATTCCTATTCTTTCCATTTAATTGAGCAACCCATGCTGGGAATCTGATCCTGCGGCCCGTGACCGGTCTTGGCCACTTGCAGCATGGCTTCAAATAAATCCCGGCGCACATTGTCCGGCGCGGTTTCTTTGCGTGATTCGTCGAGCCGGCCGCGGTATTGCAATTCGAGCTGGCTGTTGAAGCCAAAAAAATCTGGCGTGCATACCGCGCCGTAGGTTTGGGCGACCGCTTGGCTCTCATCGTACAAATAGGGGAAAGGCAGGTCCCACTCGACGGCAATGCGTTGCATGTTGTCAAAACTGTCTTCGGGAAAGTGCGCGGCATCGTTGGCGCTGATGGCGACGCAATGGACGCCGTGTTGCATCAATTCCTTCGCATCGCGCACGATGCGGGGCCGCACCGCTTTCACGTAGGGGCAATGATTGCAGATGAACATCACGAGCAAGCCATTGGGGCCTTTGACCTCGGCCAGGGTGTAGCGCTTGCCGTCGACGCCGGGCAGATCGAAATCCGGCGCTATCCAGCCAAAGTCGCAGACGGGTGTGGTCAAACTCACCATCGGGGCATATCCTTGCTATATGAAACCAAAAGCTATAATACCATGCTGTTTTAAGCAGTTTTTTGTTCGTGCGTGTCTGGGGAGTGAAATGATCAAGCGTGTTTTTCGACGGCTAATGGCCGTTTTCTCCGCGGGCGCTTTGCTCATCGGATTGTCGCTGCCGGTCAATGCGCAGCCCAGCACTGCGCTTGAAATCGGCATCATTCCCTATCTCCCCACGCCCACTATCCTGGAACGCTATAAGCCGCTGCGCACTTTTCTCGAACAGCGTTTGCGTGAGCCGGTCAGCATCGTGACCGCACCCGACTATGCGAGCTTCATCGAGCGCACTCAGCGGCGCGACTATCCGTTTGTGATTACGGTTTCGCATGCCGCCCGCTTGGCCGAGTTGGAAGCGGGTTACCAGCCCATGTTGCGCCCCGGCTGGGATACCTACGCCACGCTGCTGGTGAGAAAAGACAGCGCATTTCAAGACATCAAAGACCTGCGCGGTAAAACCATCGCCACGCCCGGCCCCTATGCCATTGTGTCGCAGCTAGGCGCCGATTGGCTGAAGAAAGTCGGATTGAAGCCGGGCCAAGATGTCACCTTGCAGTCGAATCTCACGCATACCACCTCCCTGCATGCCGTAGCGGAAGGTGCGGCGGATGCGGCATTCATTTCCAACCGCGCCTTTGTCGCGGCCAAGTCCGATATGAAGGATCGCGTACGCTCGCTGGGTCAATCCAAGGATTCCGGCGGGCCGGGCGTGGTGTATCTGGCACATCCTGCCTTGTCGGCGCAACGCGTGGCGGCGGTCAAAGCGGCGATTCTGGCGTTTATACAGACGCCGGAAGGAAAAGAGTTTGTGGCCAGCCTAGGCTACGACACTTTGCGTGAAATGAAATCAGGGGAGATGGAGATACTCGATCCCTATGTGCGAGAACTCAAGCATGTGATGGCCGCGAACAAGCCCGCGAAGCAATAAGCCGCCCCTCTTTTCTATATGCGTATTCCCCGTTTTTATTTCCCCGACCCCTTGGCGCCCGGTGCGCGCGTTGCGTTGCCGCAAGATGCGGCGCACCACGCCGTGCGCGTGCTGCGCCTGGGCGAAAATGATTTGGTGCGGCTTTTCAACGGCGACGGTTGCGAATATCGCGCACGGATCGTGCGCATCGATAAGCAGGCGGTCGTGGTGCTGATTGAAAGCGCTGCGCCTCTCTCCTGCGAGTCCCCGCTCAACGTGCTACTGGTACAAGGCATTTCCAGTGGCGAACGCATGGATTACACGCTGCAAAAATCCGTTGAATTGGGCGTTGGCGCGATCCAACCGATTCAAGCCGAGCGCAGTGTGGTGAAGCTGTCGGGCGAGCGTATGCAAAAGCGTATGCAGCATTGGCAGAGTGTGGTCGCATCGGCGTGCGAGCAGAGTGGTCGCAATGTCGTGCCGGAAGTGAGGCCTGTGTCGGGCTTGATGGAGTGCTTAGCTCAGGCGTCAGGCGCCGGGCATCAGGCGTCGGGTGGGGAGTTGCGCATTCATTTATCGCCTGATGCTGAGCTGAGCTTACGTGATCTGGAAAAACCCTTGGGGCCGGTGGTGCTGGCGGCGGGGCCGGAGGGTGGGTTTAGCGACCATGAGCATGCTGCTTTGAAGCAATGCGGCTATATCGCGGTTAAGCTGGGGCCACGCATCTTGCGTACGGAAACCGCGGCCCTTGCGGCGTTGGCCGCGCTGCAAATACTTTGGGGTGACTACTAAATAGGCGCTTTCCCTCGTGTTTCGCATTAACAATGCCTATTAAGCATTGATTCCCCGTAGTAAATTCGGGTACTGTTGGGAAAATTAAGGTGATATCTCAAGTGCCAGCCCCAAAACTCAAAACACAAAGCTTTGTGAATTGGTTCCGTTCCGCGGCGCCGTATATTCACGCCTTCGGCGGACGCACCTTTGTCATCGCCTTCGGCGGCGAAGTGGTGAGCGAGGGCGAATTCTATGCGCTGGCGCATGACGTAAATCTGCTCAACGCGCTCGATGTGCGGGTGGTGCTGGTGCATGGCGCACGGCCGCAAATCGAGGCCGAGTTGAAGGAGCGCGGCGCGACCATCCAATATGTGGACGGCCTGCGCGTCACCGATTCCGAGGCGCTCGCCTGCGTAAAAGAAGCGGCGGGCTCGGTGCGGGTGGAGATCGAGGCGCTGCTCTCCATGGGGCTGCCGAATTCGCCGATGGCGGGTGCCGATATTCGGGTGGCGTCCGGCAACTTCGTCACCGCCAAGCCGCTGGGGGTGCACAACGGCGTCGATTTGCAGCACACCGGTGCCGTGCGCAAGGTGGATGCGGTCGCGATCCAACGCCGCTTAGATCTGAATGAAATCGTACTGCTCTCGCCCATCGGTTACTCGCCCACCGGCGAGGTATTCAATCTCACCGTGGAAGATGTGGCCACCCACGCCGCGATTGCGCTCAAGGCCGAGAAGCTGATTTTCATGATGGATACGCCGGGGGTCACCGACGCCAAAGGTCGGATGCTGAAAGAGCTGACTGCGCAAGAAGCGTTGAAGATCGTCAAATCCGCGCGCGAATTGCCGCTCGACGTGGGCTTTTATCTGCCGTGCGCGGTCAAGGCGTGCCAGAACGGCGTGGCGCGTGCGCATCTCATCTCGCGTCATGTCGATGGCGCGATCTTGCAAGAGCTCTTCACGCGCGAGGGCATCGGCAGCATGGTCTCACCCGAACCGGTGGAGTCGATGCGTCAGGCGACCATTGAGGATGTGGGTGGCGTGCTGTCCTTGATTGAGCCGCTGGAAGAAGCCGGCGTGCTGGTACGCCGCTCGCGCGAATTGCTGGAAATGGAAATCGAGCGCTTTTATATTTTGGAGCACGACGGCATCACCATCGGCTGCGCGGCGTTGTATCCGTTCGCAGAAGAAAAAGCGGCTGAGCTGGCGTGCTTGGCCGTACATGCGGATTATCGCGACGCGGGGCGTGGCGCCACCTTGCTCGAGTTTGTGGAGGCGGCGGCGCGCAAGAAAAAACTCAAGCGCTTATTCGTGCTGACCACGCAAACCGCGCATTGGTTCGTGGAGCGGGGCTACGCCGAAGCGGACGTGAATGATCTGCCGCGTAAGAAGCAAGTGCTGTACAACTACCAACGCAAATCAAAAGTTTTCATCAAACGAATCTAACGCCAGAGGCGTTTGCCCCCTGTCTTTGGCGGGGGTTATATGCGGTTTCAGATTTGTGAGGGCTGTTTGTTTCCAGCCGATATAAAGCCTAGGGAGGGCGAGCGCATGCCTGGCAATAGAATTCTTCGGCTGAATATTTTCAGTGCAGCGCTGGCGCTGCTATTGGGTTGGACGGGTCCGGTGATCGCCGCAGACACGCCCAGCGGGGTTGAGGTTGGCGTTTTTCCCTATCTCAGCACGCGCGCGCTGCTGGATGTGTATGAACCGGTGCGCGTGTATTTACAAGCGGAACTGAATCGCCCAACCAATTTATTCACCGCCACCAGTTTCAAGGCCTATGCCGATCGCACGCAGGCGGGCGAATACGATGTGGTGTTGACGCCGCCGCACTTGGCGCGTTTGGCGCAGCGCGAGGCGGGCTATATTCCACTCACGATGTATACGCGTGAGCTGCGCGGCGTGGTGGTGGTGGCCAAGGCCTCGCCGATCCAAACCTTGCAAGATCTGAAAGGCAAGCGTGTCGCCACGCCGAACAAGATTGCCTTGGTCTCTATCGTGGGTAGCCAGCTATTGCGAGACAACGGTTTGGTCAACGACGCGAATATTTCGATCCATGATGTTGGCTCGCATAGCAATGCGGTGTTGGCCGTGCAACGCAATGAAGCCGAGGCGGCGATTACCGAAAACGCGGCTTTGCAGCAGATGCCGGATGCGTTGCGCAATAGCGTACGCCTTATTGCGCAAACTCAGCGCTTGCCGCATGTGATGTTTTTAGCACATCCGCGCCTGGGTCAGGCCGGGGTGGCGCGTGTCAGAGAATTACTACTGCAGTTTGCGAATACCACAGAAGGCCGCGCTTTTTTGAAGAGCAATGGCTTCGAAGGTATGCGCCCTGTCGATGAGGCTGATATGAAAAGCATCGATCCGCTCATCAAAGAACTGAAGCGCATCCTGGAAACGATGCCGCCCTGATTGGTCGGCTTGCTCCATGTCAGTGGCGTTTACCTGTAATGGTTAAACCAAAGCACGCATGTTAGTATGCCCGCGCGTAATTGGTTGCCGAAAAATTAGAATAACAATTCAGACTCGGAGCGCCGCATTTGTTCAAGCTGTCCCTCTTTAAGAAGTCCCTGCGCGCGAAACTCATTTTCGCCAGCGTCCTCGTGGAAGTTGTCATGCTCTCGCTGTTGGTGGGCAATAGCGTGCGCATCACCGATAACAGTCTGGTGGCGCAAGCCAAGCTCACGGACAGCGACCTCAAACCCCTCTTTAACGCTTCGCTCATTGGCCCGATGGCGCAGCGTGATTACGCGACCTTAAGCGAGATCCTCAAAGAAATTCGCTCCGATAAGGGCGTGGCTTATCTGATCCTGCTGGACACGCAGAATAAGATTGTGGTGTCTGCGGGTTGGGATCGCAGCCGCCCCCTGCCCGCGCTGGATCAGGATATCGAGTCCGCCGAGGCGGCTGGCTCGCGCCTGTTCAACACCAAAACCTCGATCGAATATACCAATCAGAAATACGGCGAGCTGCGTTATGGCCTGTCACTGGAAAGCCTGGCCCAATCTCGGCGTCAGTTAACGCAGCAAAGCATTTTCATTGCGGCAGCCGAGGTGCTGCTCACCCTGGTATTGCTGACCTTGATCGGCCTTTGGCTTACCCGTCACCTGGGCTTGTTGACTCAGGCTAGCCAGCAAGTATCCGAAGGTGATTTCAACGTCGAATTGGCGGTGAAAAGCGACGACGAGGTGGGGGTGCTCACGCGCACTTTTAACCGCATGTCGCAGGCAGTGCGCCAACGCATGGAGGCGCTGGCTCAAAACGAGGCCAAGTTTCACGCGATTGCCGATTACACCTACGATTGGGAGAACTGGGTCGATCCTAACGGCAAGCTGGTTTGGGTCAATCCTTCAGTCGAGCGCATGACTGGCTATAGCGTCGCGGAATGCCTAGCGATGGAAGACTTTCCCATACTGATGATCGTGGCCGACGATCAAGAGCGGGTGCGCAAATCTTTCGCGAGCGCGGTGCGCGGCGGTACGGGCGAGTCGTTCGAGTTTCGCTTGCAGCGTAAAGACGGGGATATCGTGTGGGCGTCCGTATCCTGGCAGCCGATCTATGGCCCGAATCATGAGTTTCTCGGCCATCGCAGCAGCGTGCGCGATGTGACTGAGTTGAAACAATCCGAATTCGTGTTGCATGAGGCGGTGGCAGAACTGCGCCAGTCGGAAGATATCCAGCGCCGCTTGCTCGAGCAGTCGCAGCAAGAGCAAGCGCGCATGAGCTCGCTGCTCTCTGCCATGAATATCGGCATTCTGTTCGAAAACGCCGAAAACCGCGTGATCTACGTCAACCCGGCGTTCCGCCGCGTCTGGCTGATCCGCGAAAATACCGACCTCACCGGGCGGCTGACCACCGAAGTACTTAGCTTCTCCGCCAATGTACTGGCGCGCCCGGATCACTTCTCCAAGCATATCCTGTTCGTGATGGATACACATGAGGTGTCGGAGACATTCGAGATCGTCATGGCAGACGGCCGCGTGGTGACCCAGCTATCCTATCCCGTGCGTGATCGGGAGGGGCGCTTTATCGGTCGCCTGTGGGTTTACGAGGATGTCACGCGTGAGCGCCAAACCGCGGAGCAGTTGATCTACCTCGCCGAGCGCGATTCGCTTACCGGCCTGTTTAACCGCCATCGCTTCCAAGAAGAATTGGGGCGCATGCTGGTGGATTCCGATCGGCGCAACACGCGTGGCGCGCTGCTGTTTTTTGACTTGGACGAGTTCAAGTATGTGAACGACACCTTTGGCCACCGCGCCGGCGATGCCATGCTGATTCGCGTCGCGGGCGAGGTCAGCACGCTGATTCGGCGCAACGAAATCTTCAGCCGTCTGGGCGGCGATGAGTTCGCGGTGCTGGTACCGGATGCAAGCGATAAAGAGGCGGCGATGTTGGCCGAGCGCATCGTGCGTTCGATTTCGCAAATCCCCTTCCGCTTCGAAGGTCAGAATATCCGGCTCACCACCAGTCTTGGCATTGCGCTCTATCCCGAGCATGCCAACAACGCGGAAGAGTTGATTGCGCATGCCGACGCGGCGATGTACCAGGCGAAGGAGGCGGGCAAGAACGCTTGGCGCAGTTACCGCTCCGATCTTGATGCCTCGCGCGAGATGTTGTCGCGCCTCAGTTGGAACGAGCGCATCAGCAATGCGCTGGAAAAGAACCTGCTGCGCTTGCATTTTCAAGGCGTTTACAGCGCCACCGACGGCACGCTGTCCCACCTCGAAGTGCTGGTGCGCATGGTGGACGAAAGCGACCCTGAGCGCATCATCATGCCCGGCCATTTTATTCCGCTCGCGGAAAAAACCGGCAAGGTGCTGGAAATAGATCGCTGGGTGATCAGCCAAAGCGTTGCTTTGCTCGCCGAGTCGCGCGACATTCCCTCACTCGCGGTCAATATATCCGGCCGCTCGTTCGACGACCCGCTGCTGCCGCAGTACATCGCCGAGGAGTTGAGAAAACATGAGGTGGAGCCCTATCGTCTGCTGGTGGAGTTAACCGAAACCGCAGCGGTATCCGATCTGCACGACGCGCAGCGCTTCATCGAAGCACTGCACCAAACGGGGTGCCGCGTCTGCCTGGATGACTTTGGTACTGGGTTTTCTTCCTTCGCTTATCTCAAGCACCTGAAGGCGGATATTCTGAAAATCGACGGCTTGTTCATTCGCGATCTGTCTAACGACCGCGACAATCAGGTGTTCGTTAAATCCATCGTGGACGTAGCACGCGGCATGCGCAAAATCACCGTGGCGGAGTTCGTAGAGGATGCCGAGACCTTGGAGATGTTGAAAGTGTTCGGCGTCGATCTGGTGCAGGGCTACCATTTGGACATGCCGCGCGGCCAACACCCCGCGTTGACTAAGGGTTCTTGAGCGCCTGAAAACCTACTTTTTGCGCTATCATTAGCGTTTTACGATATTCCTGAAAGGCAAGATCATGGCGCGTATGGTGCATTGCGTGAAACTCGGCCGCGAAGCGGAAGGCCTGGATTTCCCCCCCTATCCCGGCGAATTGGGTAAGAAAATTTTCGAAAGCGTTTCCAAGGAAGCGTGGCAAGGCTGGATCAAGCTGCAAACCATGCTGGTGAACGAAAACCGGCTTAACCTGGCGGATATCAAGGCGCGCCAGTACTTGGCAGCGCAGATGGAAGGTCATTTCTTCGGCGGCGGCAGCGAAATGCCGGCTGGTTTCGTGCCTCAAGGCAAAGGCAAGTAAGCGTCACGAAACGGTCACATAGTTAGCCAATACCGAATGAAGGCCGCTACCTTAGCGGCCTTTTGCATTTTCTTAAAAACATGTGAACCACGGGGGGCACGGGGTTCACGGGGAAGACCAAACACTGTTTAGCTCGCCTTCTTACCTGCAAGGCGTAATGGCGTAGCCATAGAGATGATTGGCCACCATGTTTTCCCCGTGCGCCCCGTGTCCCCCGTGGTTAAACTGTCTCATTTGGCTTTTCTCACCATCATGCACAATCTCGACGCACCGGAACTCTATCTCAATCGCGAGTTGGCTCAGCTTGAGTTCAACGCGCGCGTGTTGGCGCAAGCCGAGGACGAGGCGGTGCCGATCCTGGAGCGGCTGAAATTCCTGTGCATCGTCTCGAGCAATATGGATGAGTTTTTCGAGATTCGTGTGGCGGGACTCAAAGAGCAAATCAAATTCAACAGCGACGTGGCCGGCCCGGATGGGTTAGCACCCCGTCAGGCATTTAAGGCGGTCGCGCAGCGCGCGCATGATCTGGTGGCGCGGCAATATGCCTTGCTCAACGACGTGATCCTGCCGGCGTTGGCGCGGGAAGAGGTACGTTTCTTGCGCCGCACCCAATGGAATGCCGCGCAAAGCCAATGGGTGCGAGACTACTTTTTCCGTGAAGTGATGCCCGTGCTGACGCCGATTGGATTGGATCCCGCACACCCCTTCCCACGCGTGTTGAACAAGAGTCTCAATTTCGCGGTGGAACTGGAAGGCAAAGACGCTTTCGGCCGCAATTCCGGCACTGCTATTGTCCAAGCGCCGCGTATCCTGCCGCGTGTGATTCGCCTACCGCATGAAGTGGCGGGGTGCGAATATGGTTTTGTGTTTCTGTCTTCGGTGCTGCACGCGCATGTCGGCGAGTTGTTCGCGGGCATGCATGTGAAAGGCTGTTACCAATTTCGCGTGACGCGCAATTCCGATTTGTTCGTGGACGAGGAGGAAGTCACCAACCTGCGCGAGGCGCTGCAAGGTGAGTTATCGCATCGCCACTTCGGCAATGCGGTGCGGCTGGAAGTGGCTGACAATTGCTCGCCCGAAATGGCGAGTTTTTTGCTCAGCCAATTTGGTCTGGCATCGGACGATTTATATCAAGTGCGTGGCTTGGTGAATCTGGTGCGGTTGATGCAAGTGCCGTCCTGGGTGGAGCGGCCAGATCTCAGCTATCCCGGCTTCACGCCAGGCTTGCCGCCGGCGCTGGCGAAAGAAGGCGACCTGTTTGCCGCGATCCGCAAAGAAGATATTCTGCTGCACCACCCGTTTCAATCGTTCGGCCCGGTGACCGAATTCATCCAACTCGCCGCACGCGATCCACAGGTGCTGTCGATCAAGCAGACCGTGTACCGCACCGGCGCCGATTCGGAGATGATGGAAGCGTTGATCACCGCAGCGCAAAGCGGGAAGGAAGTCACAGTAGTGGTGGAATTGCTGGCGCGCTTCGATGAGCAGGCCAATATCAATTGGGCGCAGCGGCTGGAGCAAGCCGGTGCGCATGTGGTGTACGGTGTGGTCGGCTATAAGACTCACGCCAAGATGGTGCTGGTGGTGCGGCGCGAGGAAGCCGGCTTGAAGCGCTATGTTCACCTCGGCACCGGTAATTACCACCCGCGCACCACCAAGCTTTATACCGATTTCGGCCTATTCACCGCGAATCCGGAAATCTGCGCCGACGTGGCCAATGTGTTCGTGCAGCTCACCGGTTTGGGCAAGGCAGGCAAGTTGACCCATTTGTGGCAAGCGCCGTTTACCTTGAAATCCAGCATCCTTGCCGCGATCCGCAAAGAAATCGAGCATGCGCGTGCCGGAGGTGAAGCGCGCATCATGGCCAAAATGAATGCGCTGGTGGATGAGAAAATCATTCGGGCTTTGTACGAGGCCGCGCAAGCCGGCGTGCAAATCGATTTGATTATTCGTGGCGTATGCGCGTTGAAGCCCGGCATTCCCGGTGTGTCGGAATCGATCCGGGTGCGCTCGCTGGTGGGGCGCTTTCTCGAACACACCCGAATCTTTTATTTCCATAACGGCGGCGCGGAAGACGTCTATCTCTCCAGTGCGGATTGGATGCACCGCAACCTGCATCGCCGCATCGAAGTCGCGTTTCCGCTGCTGGATACAAAGCTCAAGCGCCGCGTCATCAAAGAAGGGCTCGAACCCTACCTCAAAGATAATTGCCAGGCCTGGGAGATGGCGGCGTCCGGCGAATACACCCGCCTTGCGCCGCGTCGCGGCAAGCCGTACAGCGCACAGAACGTGCTGCTGGCCGAGCTGGCCAAACCCGGCAAATAAGCGCCTCCCGCGCCTTCCCCTTTCGGGTTAAACTTTAACGCGTTAATTCGCGGCTAAATGTTTTTTTCTAAAACAATGCATTTAAGGCAGATATGACTTCGCAAGAAAACCAGACTAAGGCGCACGCGGCGCTGCCCAAGATTCGCAAGGTTTGCGTTATCGGCGGCGCCGGATTTGTTGGTCGCCACATCGTGCATTTGCTGCATAACGGCGGTTATGAGGTGCGCGTGCCGACGCGCCATCGCGAGCGCGCCAAGGATTTGATCGTGCTGCCCGGCGTGGATGTGGTGGAGGCCGATATTCACGATCCGAGTGCTTTGAGCACCTTGCTGGAGGGCATGGATGCCGTGATCAACCTAGTCGGCATCCTGCACGAAAAAAATATTGGCCGCATCGACAAGCCGAGCGCGCGGCGCGGCGATTTTCATCAAGCGCACATCGAGCTGCCGCGCAAAATCGTGCAGGCCTGCGCCAAACACGGCATCAAGCGCGTGCTGCACATGAGCGCACTAAATGCCGACGCCACATCGAGCAGCGCGTACTTACGCTCCAAAGGCGCGGGTGAGGCGATGCTGCGCGAGGTTGGGCAGCCGCACTCTGACAACGAACGCTGGTATCTCGACGGCCCGAAATTCACCCGCGGTCAGCGCATGGCGGTCACGGTGTTTCGTCCCTCGGTGATTTTCGGCCCGGAAGATTCCTTTCTCAATCAATTTGCCTGCCTGCTGCGGCGCTTGCCCGTCATGGCGCTGGCCTGTGGTCAATCCAAATTGCAGCCGGTGTATGTGGAGGATGTGGCGCGCGCGTTCGTGCTGAGTCTGGAAAACCCCGCGACCTATGATCAGGCGTATGACTTGTGCGGCCCCAAGATTTACACCTTGCAACAACTGGTGGCCTATGTAGCGCAACTGCAAGGCATTAAGCGTCCGCTATTCTCGCTCAATAACCGACTGTCTTATTTCCAGGCTTGGTTATTAGAATTCCTGCCCGGCAAGCTCATGACGCGCGACGATTACTATGCCTTGCTGGGCAATAGCGTATGTGGCTGCGACTTCCCCGCGGTGTTTGGCTTTCAGCCCACGACGATGGAAGTGATAGCGCCGAAATACCTCGCGCAGGGAGTGGAGCATTCACACTACGATCGGTTCCGCTGCAGCGCGCGGCGATAAATCAGGCGTCAGGCGTCAGGAATCAGGTGTCAGGAAAAATCTACACAGTGGGCGGCGCAGTACGCGATGAGCTGCTCGGCCTGCCGGTGCAGGACCGCGATTTCGTGGTGGTGGGGGCGACGCCGGAGGAGATGGTGCGGCTTGGCTTCCAGCCGGTGGGTAAGGATTTTCCGGTGTTCCTGCATCCAAAAACCCACGAGGAATATGCGCTGGCGCGCACCGAGCGCAAGACCGCGCGCGGCTACAAGGGCTTCCAGGTTTACGCCGCACCCGAGGTCACGCTGGAGCAAGATTTAGCGCGGCGCGATCTGACCATCAACGCCATTGCCAAGGACGAAACCGGCGCGCTGATTGACCCCTACAGCGGCCAACGCGATCTCGCCGCTAAAGTGCTGCGCCATGTCAGCCCGGCGTTCAGTGAGGACCCGGTGCGCATCTTGCGCGTGGCGCGCTTCGCCGCACGCTTCGCCGATTTCACTGTCGCCGAGGAAACGCTGGTGCTGATGCGCGAGATGGTGCAAAGCGGCGAAGTGGACGCCTTAGTCCCCGAGCGCGTATGGCAGGAAATTTCACGCGGCTTGATGGAAGCGAAACCTTCGCGCCTGTTCGAGGTGCTGCGCGCCTGCGGCGCGCTGGCCCGCATCATGCCGGAAGTGGATTGCCTGTTCGGCGTGCCGCAACATCCCAAGAGCCATCCCGAGATCGACACCGGCGCGCATGTGATGCTGGTGTTAGATATGGCTGCGGCCAAGCGTTTTGCGCTGCCGGTGCGCTACGCCGCGCTGTGCCACGACCTGGGCAAAGGCGCCACGCCACCAGCGCAGTGGCCGAATCATAACGGGCATGAAGCGCACGGTGTCACATTGGCGCAAGCCCTGTCGCGCCGCATCAAAGCGCCGAGCGATTGCGCCGAACTGGCGGTGTTGGTCGCGCGCTGGCACGGCGAAGTGCACAACGCCGATCAGCTGCCCGCCGAGGCATTAGTCAAGTTGTTGCAACAAGTCGATGCCTTTCGCCAGCCGCCGCGTTTCGTGCAATTTCTGCAAGCCTGCGCCGCCGATTACTGGGGCCGGCCGGGCTATCCGGGTAAGCGGTTTATCGCGGCGGAGCGCTTGGCCAACGCCTATCAGATTGCCGCACAAGTCGATGCGGGGGCCATCGCCCAGCAGCACCAGGGCGGCGAGGCGATCAAGCAAGCGATATTCGCGGCGCGCTGTGAAGCGGTGTTGAAATCGCTGTAAGGTGCATCGCTATTATGGTTCGGATTCCAGGACGTTAAATGATCGACCTCTACACCTGGTCCACCCCCAACGGCCGCAAAATTTCCATCATGCTGGAAGAGCTGGGCCTGCCCTATCGCGTGCATGCTATCGATATCACGCAGGGCGAAGAATTCACGCCAGAATTCCTGGCGATTAACCCCAATGCAAAAATCCCCGCCATCATCGATCACGATGGGCCGGAGGGAAAACCCATTACGCTGTTCGAATCGGGCGCGATTCTGATCTATCTGGCGGAGAAGAGCGGGCGCTATCTTTCCACTGATCCGCGCACGCGCTATCTCACGCTGCAATGGTTGATGTTTCAAATGGGTGGCGTGGGGCCGATGTTCGGCCAAGCGCATCACTTTCTAAAATTTGCGCCGCAACCCGTGCCGTATGCCATCGAGCGGTTCACTACAGAAACACGCCGTCTCTATGGCGTGCTCGATCAGCGCCTATCCGAAGCGCCGTATCTTGCGGGCGAGTATTCCGTTGCCGATATCGCGACCTACCCTTGGGTCGCGCGCTGCGAATGGCATGGCGTGAATCTGGCGGATTTCCCCCACGTCAAAGATTGGTTCGAACGCATCTCGTTGCGGCCCGCCGTGGCGAAGGGGATGGCGGTGCCTGCCTGAACTTTGCCAGAATCTATCCGCACTTTGTCAGGTAGTTTCCCTAAACATGGCGAACAATGACCGTGCATTATTTTAAAAATAATAGGGAGCTTCACCATGCTTAAACTCATCCACGCACTAAAAGACGGCATTGTCTGGTTGCTTGAGCTCATCGCCGCGTGGCTGCAAATTCTGTTCGGGATGAGCTGGCAGACGCCGTGGTGGATGCAATGGCTTGGTCAAAAAACGCTGGCGTTTGCGCGCTGGTGCGACACCCATCGCCGGCTGGCATTACTGCGCGGATTGGCTATTTTGCTGATCGGAGCGAGCTTGGCGGCGGGGGTGAATTGGTACAAGAGTCGGCCCAAACCGGTCGAGACCAACGTGCATGCGGTCAGCCCCGCGCTGACGCAGCTGGTGGAGGGTAAGTGGATCACCGCACCGCTGGTGATCAATTTCAAAGGCTCCGCCGCACCGCTGGATAAAATCGGCAAAGTCATCACGCCTAAAATCAGAATGACGCCCAGCATGGAGGGCGCATGGGCCTGGCAGGACGACAAAACCCTGGTGTTTACACCGCGCGTGGATTGGCCGGTGGGCATGGAGTACAAGCTATCGCTGCCGAAAAAAGGCCTAGTCGCGAGTCATGTCACGCTCGATCAATATGAGCTGAGTTTTAGAAGCGCACCGTTCGAGGCGGCACTGACGCAGACCGAGTTTTATCAAGACCCAAGCGATCCCAAGCTGAAGAAAATAGTAGCAACGGTCAGTTTCTCCCATCCGGTCGATAGCGCGGATTTTGAAAAGCGCGTCACGTTGCGCATGAAAGACCAAGCGGCTGGCATCCTCGGCTTGGGCGGCGCAACCTACCCGGCGCATATCACCTTCGATAAAAACAAGCTCAGCGCCTACATCCACTCCGACCCCGTGGCCATTCCGGAGAAAGATTCTGCGATGCTATTGAAGGTCGATAGTGGGATTCGTGCAGCACGCGGCGGCCCGGCCACCAGTGCCAAGCTGGAACGTGAAGTCGCCATTCCGGGCGTGTTTAATTTTTTCCGCATCAGCAGTACACAACTCACACTGGCGCGCAACGATCGCTTTGAGCCGGAGCAGGTGTTCGTGCTGGAAACCACCACCGGGGTCGAGGCAAAGGAGTTGGCGGGCGCGGTTACGGCGCATGTGTTACCGATCTATCGCCCAGACGCCAAAGAAGCCGAGCGTAAATATCCACATCATTGGTCTGCGGCTGAAGTCGGCCCCGAAGTGTTGAAGCAGGCCACACCACTGAAGTTAGCCACGATTGCAACGGAAGCCGATTACGCCACCCTGCACAGCTACAAATATCAAGCCGAGCCGGGACGCTTTGTGCATGTGCGGGTGAAAAAAGGCATCAAGTCGTTTGGCGGCTATGTGATGGCCAAAGAATATGAAACCGTGATGCAAGTGCCGGCCTTCCCCAAAGAGCTCAAGATTCTCTACGACGGCGCGATTTTGAGCCTGAGCGGCGAGAAGAAAGTCTCGCTCTATTCACGCGATATCGAGGCGATCAAATTCGAGATTGGCCGCGTGGTGCCGAGCCAAATACAACACCTGCTGACGCAGAGTTATGGCGATTTCAAAAATCCCCAATTCGAAAATGATCGTTTCGGCGAAGACAACATCACCGAGCGTTTCAATGAATTGCGTGTGCTAGATAAAGTGGCGCCTGGCAAAACCCAATATCACGGTTTCGATTTGTCGCGCTATCTGGATAAGGACAATCGCCGCGGCTTGTTCCTGCTGAAAGCGGAAGCCTATGACCGCGAAGGCAAGCAAGCGAGTGGCGTTAATGATCGCCGCTTGATCCTGGTCACCGATCTCGGCGTGCTGGTCAAGGATGCGCTCAATGGCAGTCACGATGTGTTCGTGCAATCGATCTACACCGGCGAGCCGGTAGCCGGCGCGAAAATAGAGGTGCTGGGCAAGAATGGCCAGCCCGTGGTCGCAGCCCTTACCGATGCCAACGGCCATGCAATACTGCCGACACTGGCGAGCTTTGTGCGTGAGCAAGCGCCAACTTTGTATCTGGTGCAGAAGGGCAATGATTTATCTTTCCTGCCCTTCAATCGCGGTGACCGCCAGCTCTCGATGTCGCGCTTCGATATCGGCGGCGTGGGCAGCAGCGTCAAAGGCGATCGTCTCGCCGCGTATCTCTTCTCCGATCGTGGCCTGTATCGGCCGGGCGATGAAATTCGCGTCGGGCTGATCGTCAAACCCGCCGACTGGAAAACCAGCCTCGAAGGCGTGCCGCTCGAAGTGGAAGTGCTCGATGCGCGCGGCCTGCCGGTGAAGCGGCAGAAGCTGCGCTTATCCGCGAGCGGCTTCGAAGAGATCATCCACACCACGCAGGACACCTCGCCCACCGGCACCTACACCTTCAACGTGTATATCGTGAAGGACAAAGCCATCGCCGGGCTGCTAGGGTCGACCACGGTGCGGGTGCAGGAGTTCTTGCCCGACCGCATGAAAATCACCGCGCACTTGTCGGCCGAGAGCGCCGAAGGCTGGGTGTCGCCGGATAATCTGAAAGGCCTGGTGTCGCTCGCCAACCTATTCGGCACGCCCGCGGTGAATCGCCGCGTGAGCGCGAGCATCGGCTTGTTCCCGGCTTACCCCAGCTTTTCCTCGTATGCGGATTACCACTTTTACGATCCGCTGCGCGCCAAGGACGGCTATAACGAGCCGCTGCCGGATGCTACTACCAACGAAAAAGGCGAAGCCGAATTCGATTTGAATTTGCAGCGCTTTGCCAAGGCCACTTATCGCCTGCGCTTCAATGCCCAAGGCTTCGAAGCCGAAGGCGGGCGCAGCGTGGCAGCAGAAGCCGCAGTGCTGGTGTCGCCCCTACCCTATCTTGTCGGTTACAAAGCCGATGGCGATTTGCAGTACATCAACAAAAACGCCAAGCGCGTGGTTGAGTTGATCGCGATCAATCCTGAGACGAAGAAAATCGAAGTCGCTAAATTGAGCTTGCAGCTGATCGAACGGCGCTATGTGTCGGTGCTGATCAAGCAGGACAACGGCACTTTCAAATATGAATCCAAGCTGAAGGAAATAAAGCTGAGTGATGAGCCGCTCAAAATTTCGAGCAAAGGTTTGCTACTAATAATCCCTACCGATAAAGCCGGTGATTTCTCCTGGGTGATTCGCGATGCGGGCAATACTGAATTAAACCGCATCGAATTTACCATTGCCGGTCACGCCAACCTTACCCGCTCACTGGAAAAGAATGCGGAGTTGCAGCTGAAACTCAGCAAACCAGACTACAGCCCGGGCGAGGACATCGAGCTGCAAATCAAGGCGCCGTATGTCGGCTATGGCTTGATCACCATCGAACGCGAGCGGGTGTATAGCTACAAGTGGTTCAAAACCACTACCACCGCTTCGGTGCAGAAGATCAAGCTCCCCACCGAGTTGGAAGGCAACGGTTATGTGTCGGTGGCCTTCGTACGCAGCATCAACTCCGAAGAAATCTTCATGAGCCCGCTGTCGTACGGTGTAGCGCCATTCTCAGTCAGCCGCGCCAAGCGCACCACGCAAGTCAGCGTGACTAGCCCCGATTTGGCCAAACCGGGACAGCCCTACCGCATCCGCTACAAAACCGATCGCCCGGCGAAAATCGTCGTGTACGCGGTGGATGAAGGCATCCTGCAAGTCGCGCGTTACAAGACGCCGGACCCGCTCGGCTACTTTTTCCAGAAGCGCGCGTTGGAAGTGCGCACCTCGCAGATACTGGATTTGATCCTGCCGGAATTTAAACGACTGATGGCGCTGTCTGCGCCAGGCGGCGATCAAGAAGGCGCCTTGGGCAAGAACCTCAACCCCTTCAAGCGCAAACGCGAAAAACCGGTCGCCTTCTGGTCCGGCATTATCGAAGCGGGGCCGAAAGAAAAAGAGTTGGTTTACAACGTGCCGGATTATTTCAACGGCACGCTGCGCGTGATGGCGGTGGCGGTGGCGGTCGCGACCGATTCCATCGGCACGAGTGAGCGCCGGGCGCAGATTCGCGGCGATTTTGTGCTTAACCCGAATGTGCCGACCTTTGTGACGCCCGGTGATGAGTTCGATGTCTCGGTCAGCGTGGCCAACAATATTACCGGCTCGGGCAAAGATGTCGACGTGCAGTTGGAGTTGAAAACCTCGCCATCCTTGCAAGTCATCGGCCCGGCGCGCGTCACGCTGAAGATCAGCGAAATGCGCGAAGCGAGTGCGACGTTTAAAGTGCGTGCGCTGAATCAGCTCGGCTCGGCCAATCTGACTTTTGTCGCGACGCGCGGTAAATATTCCGGCAAGCGCGAGACCGATCTCAGCGTGCGCCCGGCCGTGCCCTATATGACCACGCTCAGCGCCGGCCGCTTGCAGAACGGCAAGATCGAGTTGCCGGTCACGCGCCAACTGCATGCCGAATACCGCACGCAAAAGGCTAGCATCTCACCGCTGCCGCTGAATTTGGCGCATGGCTTGGCGAGTTATTTGGAGAAATATCCCTACGGCTGCACCGAACAATTGGTGAGCCAAGCAGTCCCGGCGACGATACTCAAGAGTCGTCCCGAGTTCGGCCATACCTCGGCCACGGCGGATAAGGCGTTGGCTAGCATCATCGCCACTTTACGCGCGCGGCAAAATGCCGAGGGCGGCTTCGGTCTGTGGGCGGCCAATACCACGGTGGTGGATTTTGTCTCGGTATATGCGACGCATTATTTGATCGAGGCACGCGAGCGCGGCTATGTGGTGCCGCCGGATATGCTGGAGAACAGCAAAAATTATCTGACGCAACTCGCGCAGCGCGACGGCAGCTCGTTGGCCGATGAGCGCACCCGCGCCTATGCCATCTATGTGCTGACGCGCACCGGCATCGTCACCACGCCGTACGCAGCCAGCTTGCAGAAACGCTTGGAGACGCAGTATCCCAAAGAATGGAAAAAAGATAGCGCCGCCATGTATCTGGCCGCGACCTACAAGCTGCTGCGTCAGGAGCGTTTGGCTAACAGCCTGGCCGCTGGCGTGCCGTTCGGCGAGCAGGTGAAATCCGACTATGCGCACTATTACGACCCACTGATCCGCGATAGCCAAGTGCTGTATCTGTTGGCGCGGCATTTCCCCGAGCGCCTGAAAAATCTCGACCCCAAGGGATTGGAAGGCATGGTCAACCAGATCGCGCGCGGTCACTACAACACCCTGTCTTCGTCCTACGCCATCCTGGCGCTGGATGCCTATGCCAGTGCGGTCGGCATGGGGGAAATCGCCAAGTACGGCATCAGCGAAATTTTGGCGAAAAATCAGGAGCGTGTGATCCCACTGCCGGGCGGATTATTCCCGACGGTGAATTTCACCCCCGATGCGACCAAGCTGCGCTTTACCAGCGACAGCAAGATCGGCGCGTTCTATCTCATGACGCAAGCCGGCTTCGATACGAAACTGCCGACCCAGGATATAAAAAATGGGCTGGAAGTCACACGCGAGTACACCGATCTGGCAGGTAAGCCGCTGAAGAGCGTGAAGCTGGGCGATGAAATCGAAGTACACGTGAAGTTACGCTCGATCGGCGGTGCGATACACAACAATATCGCGGTCGTGGATTTACTGCCCGGCGGTTTTGAAGTAGTGCTCGACCCCATCACCAGCACCGGCGTGCAGGCGCAGCAACCGGGGCCGCGAGGGGAGAACGCGGAAGGCGAGGGCGAGGGTGAAGATAATTCAAGCGGTGCCGCACCAGTGGATAGTTGGCGGCCGCCAGTCGGCTCGGCCAAATCCACTTGGGCGATCGAGTACGCCGATGTGCGCGAAGACCGCGTGGTGCTGTACGGCACCATCGGCGCCGATGTGAAGGAGTTCGTATACAAGATCAAGGCCACCAACACCGGCACCTATGTTGTGCCGCCGACCTTCGGCGAATCGATGTACGACCGCACGGTGCAGGCGCGCTCCTTGGGCGGCAAGCTAACGGTGGAGAAAAAATAATTGATTCATGAAATGAAGCGCGTGAATCAGCAGCCCAATAGGCCTGGAATAGATTCTGATAAATTCAATATCTTATTGCTCAACGTGCCGCACACCGCAATTGGAAGTCGGATACCAAAGGAGCAACTACCACCGCTTGGGCTATTAAGCATCGGTGGTCCGCTGATCGATGCCGGTTTTCAGGTCGAGCTGTTGGATGCCGAATTTGGCCCGCTTCCGATTGCCGAGATCATTAGGCAAACCGTGGAATACGAGCCCCGCATCGTGATGTTGGGGCATTCTGGCTCGAACACCGCGCACGCCACCATTGTGAATATCGCGGCGTTGATTAAAACCGCCATTCCTAACGTGGCGATTGTGTATGGCGGCGTTTTCCCCACCTACCACTGGGAAGATGTGCTCAAGCAGTGCGCTGCGATTGACTATATCGTGCGCGGCGAGGGGGAAGCCACGGCCAAGCTTTTGGTGAAAACGTTGCATAGCAATAGCACGCTCGAAGACATCGATGGGATTGCGTTCAGAAAAAATGGCGAGCCATTCGCGACCCAATCCGCCCCCATGATCGAAAACTTGGACGAATACCGCGTAGGTTGGGAGCTCATCGATCACAGCCGATATTCCTATTGGGGCAATATGCGAGCCGTGGTCGTCCAATTCTCTAGGGGCTGCCCTTACTTGTGCAGTTACTGCGGACAACGCGGGTTCTGGACCCGCTGGCGGCATCGCGACCCGGTTAAATTCGCTCAAGAGCTGGCCAGACTACATCGGGAGCATGGCGTTGATCTAATTAACTTCGCGGATGAGCTGCCCACCGGATCGCGAAAAGCCTGGAAAGCATTTCTAGAGGCCTTGATCGCGGAAAACGTAAAGCTCACCTTGGTCGGTTCCACCCGAGCGGGCGATATTGTTCGGGATGCAGACATCCTCCATTTGTATAAGAAGGCCGGGGTAATCCGTTTCTTGCTTGGCCTCGAAAGCTATGACGAGAGTACGCTGCAAAACATCAAGAAAGGGACAACGACCAAAGACGATAAAGCAGCCATCCGTTTACTCCGGCAGCACGGCATCATCTCAATGGCGACCTACGTGGTCGGCTTTGAGGAGGAGACCGATCGCGATTATTGGCGCTCTCTGAAACATCTACTGCGCTACGATCCCGATCAGATTCAATTGTTGTATGTCACACCGCATCGTTGGACGCCCTATTACCCCACCGTAGCGAATCGAAAAGTCATCCAACTGGATACCGCCAAATGGGACTACAAACACCAAGTACTCGCAACCAAAAAGGTACCGCCTTGGCGAGTATTGCTGTGGTTCAAAATGATTGAAGTCACCATGCAGTTAAGACCACGTGCAATCTTGCGTGTTCTGAAACACCGCGATGCGGATTTTTTACATGGCATGCGTTGGTACTACAAGATGGGCCGCCGGGTGTGGTTTCATGAGTTATTCGAGTTTCTCTTCGGATCAAAGCGTGTGAAACATGGCCCCACCTTGAGCGAATTCATGGGCGACTCGCTGCATGAGCAAGAGGAGGCACACTCTAAACAACGTAAAGCCAGCGGCCAAGCTGTCGTGATGCCAGTTGCCAGCTATCCGTCGCATCGTGCCACCATCCAGATACTTGCGCACAACAATGACTCGTTTCTGCCGCGCGATACGGAGCGTGATGTGATAAGCCGCATTCGGTGAACACATCTGGCGCGAAGTTTTCTCGAGATCTATTCTTTGTTCAATATTGAATACCTCAAACACTGGCTTTGGCAGGGCAAGCGGCGGTGGCTTGCCTTCGCAGTACTCGGCTTGCTGCTGTTCAAGCTCGCGCCCTATATCCTTCCGGGCAAACCGTTCGCCGAGCACTATTCGTCTTCCACTGCGGTGTACGATGCTGAAGGGCGCTTGCTGCGCCTGACTTTGGCGCGCGACGATACCTACCGGCAATGGTTGCCGCTGAAGGATATTGCGCCCGAGATCAAGCAAGCGGTGCTGCTGCACGAGGACCGTTATTTTTATTTCCACCTCGGTGTGAATCCAATTTCCATCGTGCGCGCGGCGTGGGATACCTATGTCGCCGGGCCGCGCCGTATCGGCGGCTCCACTATCACCATGCAAGTGGCGCGCCTGCATTATCGGCTGCACTCGCGCAGTTTCCCCGGCAAGCTCGCGCAAATCGCGCGTGCGATTCAACTGGAGTTGACCTACAGCAAGCCTGAGATTTTCGAGGCCTACCTCAATCTGCTGCCTTATGGCCGCAACATCGAAGGCGTAGGGGCGGCGAGTCAAATCTATTTGGGCAAGCCCGCCAACAACCTTACGCTGGGCGAAGCGTTAACCCTGGCGGTGATTCCGCAAAGCCCGGTGCGCCGTGCGCCGGGTGTGAACGCCAACCGCGCCTTGGCCGACGCGCGCAATCGCTTATTCGATGCTTGGGTGAATAGCCATCCGGATGCGCGCGAGCAAGCCGAGTTGATCAAGATACCGGTGCTCACGCGTGACATCGCGCAATTGCCGTTTCAAGCGCCGCATTTCGTCAATAGCATTTTGGCGGAGCCGCGCCCCAGACAATCCCCAACATCGCGCATCATGACCACGCTCGATCTCAAGCAACAAAAGCTGCTGGAGCGCCATATCAAATCCTACGTCGCGCGCATGAAACGCGTCGGCATTCGCAATGCGTCCGCCATGCTGCTGGATACGCGTGACATGAGCGTGAAAGCCGTGGCGGGCTCGGCGGATTTTTTCGACGCCACGATCAATGGTCAAGTGAATGGCACACAAGCCAAACGCTCGCCCGGCTCCACGCTCAAGCCCTTCATTTACGCGCTGGGGATGGATCAAGGCGTGATTCATCCGGGCAGCGTTCTGCGCGATGCGCCGCTGTCGTTTGGATCGTTCAGCCCGGAGAATTTTGACGGCCGTTTTGCTGGCCCGCTTACTGCAAAGGACGCGCTGATCCGCAGCCGCAACATCCCCGCTGTCTCGGTTGCCGCCAAACTATCCAACCCGAGTTTATATAGCTTTCTGAAAAGCGCGGGGGTGTCGCGCATGGCGCCGGAGGCGCATTACGGGCTGGCGCTGGTGCTGGGCGGCGGTGAAGTCAGCATGGAAGAATTAGCGACGCTCTACGCCGCATTGGCCAATCATGGCGTGCTCAAACCCTTGCGTACCACGCTCGATGCGCCGCAAGCCAAGGGCACGCGCCTGTTGAGCGAGGAAGCGAGCTACCTCGCGCTCGATATGCTGAAAGATACGCCGCGCCCCGAGCAAGCGCAGTATCGCGATTGGGTGCGCGACCCTTTGCCGGTGTCTTGGAAAACCGGCACCTCCTACGGCTTTCGCGATGCTTGGACGGTCGGCATCTTCGGGCCGTATGTGCTCGCGGTGTGGGTGGGCAATTTCGATGGCGAGGCGAACCCGGCTTTTGTCGGCATCCAGGCGGCGGCGCCCTTATTCTTCGAGATCGCGGATTCGATCAAGGCGCAAACGCATCTGCGGCAGCCGCCCTATCGCCTACCCAAAGGGCTCGCGCGGGTAGAAGTGTGCGCTGTGTCGGGACAGATCCCCGGCGCGCATTGCCATCACAAAAGAGACAGTTGGTTTATTCCTGGTAAGTCACCGATCAAAGTGTGCGACATCCACCGCGAAGTGGTAGTCGATAATCAAACCGGACGGCAAACCTGCCCGCCGTATGCGCATGCAGTACACAAGGAAGTGTTTGAATTTTGGTCGAGCGACATGCTGCGCGTATTCCGCCAAGCAGGCATCCCCCGGCGCGCACCGCCCACCAGCGATGCGCGTTGCGCGGCCAATGATCATTCGAGTTGGGGCGCCGCGCCGCAAATCACCTCGCCGCTCAGTGGCGTGGCTTATTCGCTACGTGCCGCCCATGTGGGCGAGGAAACCATCGCGTTTCAAGCCACCACCGATGCCGATGCCCAATTTGTTTTCTGGTTTGTGAATGAAAATCTGGTGGGTAAAAGCGCGGCGGATGCGGCCTTCCATTGGAAAGCCGCGCCAGGCAGCTTTGTCATACGCGCCGTGGACGATCAAGGCCGTGCCGATGCGCGAGCGCTGAAAGTTGAACTGGTTAAATAACTCACGGGCAATACGGCTATCTGCGCGAAGAACTGAAATAACACCTTGCGTTATTTTAGTTATTGCTTAAAATCTAAAATAACAACCGTTGTTATTCTAATTTCCGGGTAAAGGCGCTCCGATGAAAAACTTCCAGTCTGGCCGCTACGTTAAGCAAAAACATTTCAAAAGCTTTCAGCCTAATCCGATCAACCGCGCTTGGCTGCTGGATAACATGGAGTTGATTCAGTTGCTTGGGGAGGCTGATCGGGAGCTGGGCCGGTTGGATATGTATTCGGACTACATTCCCAACATCGACCTGTTTATCAGGATGCATGTGCTGAAGGAGGCCACACAATCAAGCAAGATTGAAGGCACGCAGACGAACATGGAAGAAGCGCTGCTGGATAAGGAGGACGTCGCCCTGGACAAAAGGGACGACTGGGAGGAGGTGCAAAATTATGTGGCCGCTATGAATGAGGCGATTGGAAATTTGCAGGCGCTGCCTTTTTCTGCGCGAATAATACGGGAGACCCATAAGACCTTGATGCAAGGCGTGCGCGGCAAACATAAGCAGCCAGGTGAATTCCGACACAGCCAAAACTGGATTGGCGGGGCATCGATCAGCGATGCGGTTTTTGTGCCGCCAGTACATACTTCCATCGATGAGTTGATGGGCGATATAGAACAGTTCGTGCATAACGATATGCAATATTTCCCCGAGCTATTGAAAATTGCCCTAGTGCATTACCAGTTTGAAACCATCCACCCGTTTCTGGACGGCAATGGCCGGGTGGGGCGCTTGATGATTACCTTGTATCTAGTCAGCAAGGGGATATTGAAGCAACCTGTGCTGTATCTGTCAGATTTTTTCGAGCGTAACCGTACGCATTACTACGACAACCTGATGCGGGTGAGAGAAAAGAATGATCTGCTGCAATGGTTCAAATTTTTTCTGGTAGGTGTGATCGAAACCGCGAGAAGTAGCATTGCCACTTTTGACAACATTCTCAAGCTGCAAAAGCAGGTGGAGGGCCAAATACAGACGTTGGGCAGCAGAACGGCCAATGCTCAAAAGGTGCTTCATTATTTATACCAACACCCAATGGTCAATGCCGCAAAAGTGGCGCTGATAGCGGAAATATCACCCGCATCGGCTTACAAGCTGATTGCTGATTTGGAGCGCTTCGGGATATTGAAAGAAGTCACGGGTGGCAAGCGCGGCAAGATGTATGTGTTCGATGCCTATTTGCAGTTATTCAAATAATGGCGGGAAAAATGGTAACTATGCTTACCAAGGAGAGGGGCTGAACAGCCCGCCTAAACCATGACTCACTGGGAGCACTTCACCCACGGCGCCGATATCGGCGTGCGCGGCATCGGCAGCACGCTGAGCGAGGCGTTCGAGCAAGCAGCTTTGGCGATGACGGCGGTGATCTGCGCCCCAGCGCTGGTGCAGGCCAAGGAACCGGTCGCGGTGACTTGCGATGCGCCAGACGCTGAGTATTTGCTGGCCGATTGGCTCAATCGTCTGGTGTTCGAAATGGCGACACGGCATCTTCTGTTTTCGCGCTATCAGGTCACGATTCAGGGCGAACACCTAACCGCCACCGCCTGGGGCGAGCCAGTCGATGTAGCGCGGCACCAACCGGCAGTGGAAGTCAAAGGCGCGACCTATACTGAGTTGAGGGTTGCACAAACCGAAACCGGTGAGTGGCTCGCGCAATGTGTCGTTGACGTATAGGTGCCCCATGGATCTTTCCCGTTTCAGCAAAGTTTCTGATTACGAGTGGCGTGTCGAGCCGCGCGGCAAGATGCGCGTGCCGGCGGTGATCTTCGCCAGCGAAGCGCTGATGCGCGACATGGACGAGAAGGTATACGAGCAGGTAACCAATGTTGCGACGCTACCTGGAATAATTAAGGCCTCCTACGCCATGCCCGATGCGCATTGGGGTTATGGCTTTCCCATCGGCGGGGTGGCGGCGTTCGATGCGGATCAAGGCGGCGTGGTGTCGGCCGGCGGGGTGGGTTTCGATATTTCCTGCGGCGTGCGCACGCTGCACACCGGACTCACGCTGGATGATATCGAGCCGGTGAAGCAGCGCCTCGCCGATACGCTGTTTGCGCGCGTGCCTGCCGGTGTCGGCAGCACCGGGCGCATCCATCTTTCAGCGCCGGAAATGGATGCCATGCTCAAAGGCGGCGCGCAATGGGCGGTGAAACAAGGCTACGGCGAAGCGGCCGATTTGGCGCGCATCGAAGAAAATGGCTGTATGGCGGATGCCGCGCCGCATGAAGTATCCGATTTTGCCAAGCGCCGCCAGCGCGACGAGGTCGGCACCCTTGGCTCTGGCAATCATTACCTGGAAGTGCAGCGCGTGCTGGAAATATTCGATGCGCGCATCGCACAGGCCTATGGTTTGAAAGTGGGTGACATCCTGGTGTCGATTCATTGCGGCTCGCGCGGGCTTGGGCATCAGATCGGCACCGAATTTTTGAAGCGCATGGCCTTGAGCGCCAAAGACTACGGCATTCAATTGCCGGACCGGGAGTTGGCCTGTGCGCCGATTCATTCCGACATCGGGCGCCAATATTTGGGCGCCATGCGCGCCGCCATCAACTGCGCGCTCGCCAACCGCCAAGTCATCACCCATCTCACGCGCGAGGCTTTCGCCGCAGTGCTGCCCCAAGCGCAACTCGACCTGCTCTACGACGTATCGCACAACACCTGCAAGCTAGAGACGCATATGGTGGATGGCGTGCAGCGCAGCTTGTTCGTCCACCGCAAGGGCGCCACCCGCGCGTTTGGCCCAGGCCGCAGCGATCTGCCGGAGCAATATCGCCACGTCGGCCAACCGGTACTGATCGGCGGCTCGATGGGCACCGCCTCTTACATTCTGGCCGGGTGCGAGGAGAACGAGTCGCATGCCTTTGGCTCCGCCTGCCATGGCGCGGGCCGCGCCATGAGTCGCACCCAAGCCACCAAACGCTGGCGCGGGCGCGAGCTGGTGGACGACTTGGCGCGTCACGGCATATTGATTCGCAGCCCATCGTTGCGCGGCGTGGCGGAAGAAGCGCCCGGCGCTTACAAAGATGTATCAGAGGTGGTGGACGCCGCCGACCACGCGGGACTGGCGCGCAAGGTAGCGAAGCTCGCGCCGCTGCTGTGCATCAAAGGATAAGAAAGGAACGGCATGGACACGATTCTGGATGCGCTGGGCAAGGGGCTGAAAAGCCAGTTGCAGCCGAAGATGTTGGCGCTGACGTTGTGGCCGATGCTGCTGGCGCTGCTGTTTTGGGGTGGGGTGTTCTGGTGGTTCTGGGATGTGTGGGCGGGTAGCTTAGTGATCCTCACGCAGGAAGTGGGACTTGAGCCGCGCTTGGCTGGGTGGGGCTTTGCCTGGATCGCGCATTGGCTGATCACGCTGTTGTTGCTGTCGCTGTTGTTGCCCGCGGTCTATGTCACCTCACTGCTCTTCGCGGCGGTGTTCGCGATGCCGGTGATGCTGAGTTTTGTGGTGGCGCGCGATTATCCCGATCTGGAAATGAAGCGTGGCGGCACCTTCATGGGAAGCGTGTGGAACGGCCTGATCGCGGTTGGGGTGTTTTTGATTCTTTGGATCATTACGCTGCCGCTGTGGTTGATTCCCTTCGGCGTGCTGGTGGTGCCGACGCTGTTGTCCGCCTATCTCAATCAACGTTTATTCATGTACGACGCGCTGATGGATCATGCTAGCCGCGAGGAATTTGAGCAAATAAAAGTGCGCGCCAACGGGCGCTTGTTTGGGCTGGGCGCGATTTTGGGGTTTGTGCACTACATCCCGATTCTGAATTTCTTCACGCCGATTTATATCGGCTTGGTGTATATCCATTTTTGCTTGGGGGAGTTGCAGCGGCTGCGTGAAAAGCCGGCTGATTATTTCTCGCCACCTTTATCATCGATCCCCAATTCCTGAATCTTACGCGTGAGCGTATTCCTCCCCAGGCCCAGTAGATTCGCCGCTTCGATGCGTCGTCCGCCGGTATGTGCGAGCGCTTTGAGGATGCAGGTTTTCTCGAATTGCGCGACCAGCGTGTCCATGATGGCGGTCTCGCCGTGATTGAGGCGGTTGACGAGTTCGCGTTCCAAGGCCGAGATCCAATCCTGCCCGGCGCTGACGGTCGGTTCGCCCTTTAACTCCGGCGGCAGATCGGCGACGTCGACGTTTTGCCCCGGCGCCATGACGGTGAGCCAGTGACAAATGTTTTCCAGTTGACGCACGTTGCCGCTCCAGTCGAGCGATTGCAAATACTTGAGCGCGGCCTCGGAAAGCTTCTTGGTCTCGACATTGAGTTCAATCGCGCTTTTCGCCAGAAAATGTTTAGCCAGCAGCGGGATGTCCTCGCGCCGTTCGCGCAAGCTGGGCAGGCGCAGGCGGATCACATTCAGGCGATGAAATAAATCCTCGCGGAACAGCCCTTGCTTCACGCGCTGTTCCAGATTTTGATGCGTGGCCGCGATCACCCGCACATTGGCCTTGATCGGCTGGTGCCCGCCGACGCGATAAAACTGGCCGTCAGATAACACACGCAGCAAGCGCGTTTGCAAATCCGGCGGCATGTCGCCGATCTCATCCAGGAACAGCGTGCCGCCGTCGGCTTGCTCGAAGCGGCCGCGGCGCATGGCCTGGGCGCCGGTGAATGCACCGCGCTCATGGCCAAATAATTCCGACTCCAGCAAATCTTTCGGGATCGCGGCGGTGTTGATGGCGATGAAGGGTTTGTCGCGGCGCGGGCTGTGGCGATGCAGAGCGCGCGCCACCAATTCCTTGCCGGTGCCGGATTCGCCGGTGATCATCACGGTGGCATGCGATTGCGCCAGGCGGCCGATGGCGCGGAATACTTCTTGCATCGAAGGCGCTTGGCCGAGGATTTCTTGCGCGCCTTCAATTTCTTCCGCCGCAACTTGTCCGCGCCGGCTCTCATTCAAGGCGCGCCGGATCAATTCCACTGCGTGATCGACATCGAATGGCTTCGCTAAATATTCAAACGCACCGCCTTGAAACGCAGCCACCGCGCTATCCAGATCCGAATAAGCCGTCATGATGATGACCGGGATGCCGGGGTGCCGTTCTTTGATGGTTTGCAGCAAATCAAGCCCGGAGCCGCCAGGCATGCGAATGTCGCTCACCACCACTTGCGGTGTGGAGTGCTCCAATTCGGTGAGCGCTTCCTTGGCTGAGCCGAATGATTTGAATTCGAGGCTTTCGCGCGCGAGCGCCTTCTCGAACACCCAGCGAATGGAGCGGTCGTCGTCGATAATCCAGATGGGTTGGGTCTCGGTCATGGTCGTGTCTTAGTGTGAGTTGAAATGGTTGTAGGGCAGCAGCACGGTGAAGCAGGTGCGGCCGGGTTGGCTATCGCAGTCGATGCTGCCGCCGTGATGCGTAACATAGGTTTGTGCGATGGTGAGCCCCAAGCCGGTGCCTTCTTCCTTGCTGGTGACCAGCGGATAAAAAATCTGCTCGCGGATAGCCTCGGGGATGCCGGGGCCATTGTCGATGATTTTTAATTCGATCGCCTGGCGGAAAGTTTTTTTGCTCAGCGTGACATGGCGCGCGATGCGCGTGCGGAAGGTAATCTCACCCTGGCCCTGCATCGCCTGTACCGCGTTGCGCACAATGTTGAGTACGATTTGGATCAACTGTTCGTGGTCGGCCATCAAATCCGGCAAGCTGGTGTCGTAGTCGCGCCGGAGCGTGAGCCCTTCCGGGTGCTCGGCCAGAATCAGGCTGCGCACCCGCTCCAATACCTCGTGCACGTTGACCGAGGAGAATTTGGCGATACGGTTCGGCGCGAGCAGTCGATCCATCAATGATTGCAGGCGATCCGCTTCCTTGATGATGACCTGCGTGTATTCACGCAAGCTTTGCTTGGGCAATTCATGCTCTAACAGTTGTGCCGCGCCGCGAATGCCACCGAGTGGATTTTTAATCTCATGCGCCAAGTTGCGCAGCATCTCGCGGTTGTATTGCTGCTGCAACTGCATGCGCTCTTCGCGCGCGATCTTCAGGTGTTTGTCTATTTGGTGAAATTCGAGCAGCAAGCGCGCTTCCCCCGCGAACACCGGACTGACGGTGAGGCTGACTTGAAAAGTATGCGCGCTGGTGGTCAGCGTCATCTCGTGCTCGGTATAGCTGGCGCTATTGGTGAAAGCGGCCTCGCAGGCGGCGATCAGCCCGCCGGTTTCGATAAAAACCTGATTGACTGGTGTGCCGCCGATGGTCTTGCGGCTGAACTCAAACAGATTTTCCGCTGCCGGATTGGCGTAGCAAACGCGAAAATCCTGGTCGAGCAGGAGCATCGCGGTGGACAGTTGCTCCAGTCCAAGCGGGGGGGGTTCGTTCACGCCAGCATTCGGATAAGGGTCATTGCTAGTCATCATAGCAATAAGACCAGCAATAAGCGGGCCAGAGGCTAAAACCTATTTGAACTCGCCCAACTCTTTCTTCAGGGCTTCGATATTTCTTTCGTGCAGTGCGACGTTGTCTTTGAGTCGCTTGATGCGGTCGAGATACTTGGGATAGTTGCGCGCTTCATCGCCCAAGCGTTGCGTTTCGCCTTCTTTCAGCGCGATTTTTGAATCGGCGAGTGATTTTTCCTCGGTGGCAAGCTCCTCCTGCAGGATTTGCTTGCGCTGATCGTCACGTTTTTTCTGCGTTTGGTTGTCCACCTTAGGGAAACTCGCCGGGCCAGCGTTGCCGCGTGATTTCGCGGCTGTTGCTGGGTCTAGATCGAGTTTCTTGGCGCCTCTTTTTGGCACATTGGTGTAGGTGATGCGGCCATTCTCATCCACGTATTTGTAGATTTCGGCGGTGGCGGTTTGAGCGAGAAAGGTGGTGGTGATGAGTAAGGAGAGGCGTATCAGGTTCACTTTTTATCTTCTTTAGAATCACTTGGTTTTTTACCGCCCAGGCCGGCCAGTTCGGCCTTGAGCTGTTCCAGGTTTTTTTCGTGCAGCGCGACTTCGTCGTTGAGTTTTTTCATTTTTTCTTCATAAGCCACGACGTTGCGGCCGGTTTGGGTAACTGTCGCCGGCTTGCCGTCTTTGCCGATCACGGTCTTGGTGTGCTTGAAGACTTCGGGTTTTTCCGTGCCTTCTTTGGCTGCTGCCTTAGCCGCTGCCAAGGCTTTTTCTGCTTTGGCGATTTCTTCTTGCAGCGTTTTGCGACGCGAATCCTTGTCGGGAACCGCTTCCGCTTGCGGTGCGGGCTGCGGGGCGACCTTCGGCGTGGGTAGCGTGGACAGCGGCGGGAGATCGACTTTTTTCCCGCCCTTCATCGGCTTGTTGGAGTAGGTGACCCGTCCGTGTTCGTCCACATGCTTGTACATTTCTTCCGCGCTGGTGCGCGTACTTAATGTCAGCAACAGCGCTGCGGAGAGGATGCTTACGAGTGGATGAATGTAGTTTGGCTTCATGGGGGTGAATCGAGTTTATGCCAGAGCAATCGGCTTTGCAACGTAACCCTTGAGAGGATAAACGAAATTTCATGCATGGCGTTGACGCAATAAAAAGGGCGGCACGAGGCCGCCCTTCATCTTTGCTGCTGAAACGCCTGCTTACAGGCTGTAATACATGTCGAACTCGACCGGATGCGTGGTCATGCGGAAGCGCGTTACTTCTTCCATCTTCAGTTCAATGTAGGCATCGATCATCTCGTTGGAGAATACGCCGCCACGGGTCAGGAATTCGCGGTCCTTGTCCAGATGCTCCAGCGCCATATCCAGGGAATGGCACACCTTCGGAATCATTTTCTCTTCTTCCGGCGGCAAGTCGTACAAGTTCTTGTCCATGGCATCGCCTGGGTGAATCTTGTTCTGAATGCCATCCAGACCGGCCATCATCAGCGCGGTGAAGGCGAGGTAAGGGTTGGCGGAAGGATCCGGGAAACGCACTTCGATGCGGCGGCCTTTGGGGTTTGCCACATGCGGGATGCGGATCGAAGCGGAGCGGTTCTTGGCGGAGTAAGCCAACATCACCGGCGCTTCGAAGCCTGGCACCAGACGTTTGTAGGAGTTGGTGCCGGGGTTGGTGATCGCGTTCAGCGCCTTGGCGTGCTTGATGATGCCGCCGATGTAGAACAGTGCGAGTTCGGACAAGCCGGCGTAGCCGTTGCCTGCGAACAGGTTCTGGCCGCCTTTCCAAATTGATTGGTGCACGTGCATGCCGGAGCCGTTGTCGCCGACGATGGGCTTGGGCATGAAGGT
>ERZ1292633.776-Hain-H41-02um-R1-776-length-35807-cov-6_pt1 | contig 35807 bp, 34 predicted proteins | sample MGYA00564406_ERZ1292633 | MGnify/ENA primary metagenome ERZ1292633 (study PRJEB36523, sample SAMEA6512639) | groundwater metagenome | collected 2019-01-08 | study: AquaDiva: Metagenomics assemblies of 32 groundwater samples
GAACCCTCGTCGTAAGCTTGGAAGGCTTCTGCTCTACCATTGAGCTACACCCGCTAATCCTTGAAAAAATGCCGTTTATTGATCTGTATTGGCAATCGTTTCAACATTTGCCCATGCTGGAATTCCAACATGGTGCGCATGTGCTGTTAGTCTGCGCTTTCGATCTGGTCAACACGCGACGGCCAAGCAGGGCTATCCTCAGTGCCGGATATAGGCTCAATTGCATCCGCAATAATTGCGCCCGTTGAGGTATCGGTGACGGTTCGATTTCGATGCCCATCACTGTAATAAGGGGTGAATCAAATCTGATAGCTAAGCAATTTTGCGTCAGTCGGTGGTTTTGGCTATGGCGTGATTTATGCATGGAACCGCTCATGATCCGCGCGCGCTCGTCGCACAGCTTGGCAAGCGCGCACGCGCGGCGTCAATTCAGCTTGCGCGCATTTCGACACCGCGCAAATCCGAAGGCGTTTTGGCAGCAGCAGCGGCGCTCCGTGATGCAAGCGATTTGATTCTGGCAGCCAATGCAAAAGATCTTGATGCGGGTGCGGCCAAGGGGCTTACACTGGCAATGATTGACCGGCTGCGGCTTACTGCCGAACGGATTGAATCGATCGCCAAGGGGCTAGAGACAGTTGCCTATCTACGCGATCCGGTCGGTATGGTGATTGATGAAACCATTCGCCCCAATGGCTTAAAATTGACTCGGCTGCGTGTGCCGCTTGGCGTGATCGGGATTATTTATGAAAGCCGTCCGAATGTAACGGCTGATGCGGCCGCATTATGTTTGAAATCAGGCAACGCTGTTATCCTGCGCGGTGGCTCGGAAGCGCGCGAGTCCAATCAGGCAATCCACGCTGCGATGGTGGGCGCGATTAGCAGAATTGGCTTACCGGAAGATTCAATCCAATTTGTTGATACGCCTGACCGTGCGGTGGTTGGTGCGATGCTTGAGGCTGCCGGACTGATCGATATGATTATTCCGCGCGGGGGCAAATCGCTCGTTTCGCGGGTTCAGGCTGATGCGCGGGTGCCTGTGCTCGCACATCTTGACGGGCTCTGTCATACTTACATCGATGGTGCTGCTGATCCTGATAAAGCGCGAGAGATTGCGGTGAATGCGAAGATGCGGCGAACGGGCATCTGTGGCGCTATGGAAACGCTGCTGATTGACCGCGCCTACCCACATCCGCGATCCGTGCTGGCCGCGCTGGTTGATGCCGGGTGCGAACTGCGTGGTACGCCAGAAATCGTTGCGCTTGAACCGCGCGCCAAACTTGCCGGCGATGCGGATTGGGATACCGAATATCTTGATAGCATCTGCGCCGTTTCGCTGGTTGATGGGCTTGATGCTGCTGTGGCGCATATCGGACAGCATGGATCGTCACATACCGATGCGATCATTACCGAAGATCTAATGGCCGCCGAAACTTTCCTTGCTGTCGTCGATTCAGCGATTGTCATGCACAATGCGTCGACCCAGTTTGCCGACGGCGGTGAATTCGGGCTTGGTGCCGAGATCGGGATCGCTACAGGCCGTCTGCATGCGCGCGGCCCAGTCGCGCTTGAAGGGCTAACGACGTATAAATGGGTTGTACGCGGCACGGGGCAGGCACGGCCTTGAATTTGAAGGGCTGTGTGTGATCACTACCGCGCTTCTTGGCGGATCATTTAACCCCGCCCACATTGGCCACCGCCATATCAGTCGCTTTGCGCTGCGCGCGCTTGGGGTGGATGAGCTTTGGTGGCTGGTGTCGCCGGGCAACCCGCTCAAAGCGGGTGCGAAGGATATGGCCCCGCTGGTTGCCCGTCTGCGCTCAGCACAGAAAATGGCGCGGCGTGCGCCGATCCGGGCGACCGCAATCGAGCGTGAATTGGGCACGCGGTTCACCGTTGATACGCTCGAAGCGCTGGTGCGGCGTTACCCCAATCGTCGCTTCATCTGGCTGATGGGGGCCGATAACCTCGCCCAGTTTTACCACTGGCGTGACTGGCGGCGGATTGCCGCGTTGATGCCGATTGCAGTTATTGCGCGCCCGGGCTATAATGGCGGCGCCCAAGCGAGCCGCGCGATGGGCTGGCTTCGGAAATTTGTCCGCCCCGCAGCCCAAACCAAGGAATGGACAAAGTGGAGACCGCCGGCGCTCGTGCTCCTGCGCTTTCGCCCCGACCAGACCTCCGCCACCGCGCTGCGACGGGATAATCCCGATTGGCACAGCGCTTTTTCCCCACAGCCAGTGCGCGATCCCGTAACGCGCCATATGATCGATTGAGGCCAATTTTGCCCGTAACTGCAACTCCTGAACCCGTGGCTGATGCCACAGTAGATAGTGTAGACGCCCTCCATGCCATGATCCTCGAATCGCTTGATGATGATCAGGCGGTTGAGATGATCACGATTCCGCTTGCCGGAAAATCCTCAATTGCCGATCATATGGTGATCGCCAGTGGCCGCTCGACACGTCAAGTTGCGTCAATGGCTGAAAAGCTCGCCCGGCGGATTAAAGAGCAGTTCCACCGCAATCCGCGAATTGAAGGGCTGCCAACCGCTGATTGGGTTTTGATCGATGCTGGAGATGTGATCGTCCACCTGTTCCGCCCCGAAGTACGCAGCTTCTATAACCTCGAACGCATGTGGTCGTTTGGTGATGCGCCGCTTGCTCCTGAAGCGGCTTGAAACTCCACATTGTTGCGCGCGGCAAAATGGGGCGCTGCCCCGAAGCTGAACTAATCGCGCGCTATGCCAAGCGGATCAGTTGGGGACTCCAGATAAGCGAGCTTCCCGATCAGGGTGGTCGGGCTCCACTGCTTCCACCGGGCACGATGATCATCGCGTTAGATGAAACTGGCGAGCAGCTTGGCTCGGCTGAATTGGCACAACGGCTCAGCCATGCGCGCGATAGCGGGGTGCGTGAGGCGCGTTTCCTGATCGGCGCGGCGGACGGCTTGACCGCCGAAGAGCGCGAGGGGGCCAGCCTGCTCCTGTCATTTGGCCGCGCAACCTGGCCACACATGCTGGCGCGCGCGATGCTGGTTGAACAGCTCTGGCGCGCGACGAGCATCATCGCCGGACACCCTTACCACCGAGAGGGATGAATCAAACGCGCTGCCCTACTTCCCTCTTTGCTAATCACACTCTAAGCGAAATCAATGTTGACTGTAGAACAAGCAAGTGACCGTGCGGTCGATTTGGTAACGCGTGCGCGCCGGGCAGGGGCTGATGCCTCCGACGTGTTTTATTCGGGCGAAGCCGCGACGCAGGTTTCGATGCGGCTTGGCGCGCTTGAAGATGTCGAGCGCTCCGAAAGCGAAGATATCAGCGTGCGTGTGTTCGTCGGCAAACGCTCGGCGAGTGCTTCAACGGCGGATTTCTCGCCAGCTGCACTCACCGCGCTGGCCGAACGTGTTGTGGCGATGGCGCAGGAAGCCCCGGAAGACGCGTTCGCCGGGCTTGCCCCTGAAGCGCTTTTGTTGACCGAAGCTTTGCCTAAGCTTGATCTTGATGACGGCGCCAATGTCTCGCCGCAACGCCTTCGCGAGCAAGCCCTCATCGCTGAGGATGCTGCACGGTCGGTGCGCGGCGTCACCAACAGCCAGGGTGCCGGTGCAAGCGCAGGACGAACCATCCGCGCGCTTGCGACCAGCCACGGCTTTGTTGGCGCTTATTCGGGGTCGAGCCATTCGCTTTCGGCTAGCGTAATTGCGGGCGACGGTGACGGCGACGGCATGGAGCGTGACTATGCGCATCATTCTGCGCGCTATCTTAAAGACCTTGAGGGTGCGGCGCGCATCGGCAAGCTCGCGGGTGAACGTGCGGTGATGCGGCTTAATCCGGTTAAGCTTAAAAGCGGGCCGGTGACAGTCGTGTTTGATCCGCGCGTGGGCAGCAGCTTGCTCGGCCATTTTGGCAGCGCCATTTCAGGCAGTGCAATCGCCCGGAAAACAAGCTTCCTGCTCGAAATGCTTGGAAAATCAATTTTCCCGGCGGGCATTTCAGTGATTGACGATCCGCTTCGCCTGCGCGGCATTGGTTCACGACCATTTGACGGTGAAGGCCTTGCCAAAAAGGTCACGCATATCATCGATGAAGGCATTTTGACGGGCTGGTTGCTCGATTCTGCATCGGCGCGGCAGCTTGGCACGCTGCCAACTGGCCATGCCACGCGCGGGTCTGGTGCGCCTTCGGTCGGCACGAGCAATGTGCATATGACGGCTGGCACGCTCTCCCCGGCAGAACTTATGGCGGACATCAAAAACGGTATTTACGTGACTGATCTCATCGGCATGGGGGTCAACGGGCTGACGGGTGATTATAGTCGCGGTGCATCAGGCTTTGTTATCGAAAATGGTGAGATGAAAGGCCCGGTTGCGGAGGTCACGATTGCGGGCAATCTGCTTGATATGTTTGCCAATCTCAGCGCTGCCAACGATCTTGAATTTCGCTATTCAAACAATGTTCCAACGATCCGTATCGACGGCATGACCCTTGCTGGCGACTGATCCGCGTCTTGCTGCCGTTCGGGCGATTGCCGTTGAGGCGGGCGCTATGGCGATGGCGAAGTGGCGCGGCGATTTTGCGCGGTGGGATAAATCGCACGATAATCCGGTGAGTGAAGTTGATTTGGCGGTTGATGTGTTTTTGCGCGAGCAACTGTTCAAACTTGATCCCGAGGCGGGTTGGCTTTCGGAGGAAACGGCGGATAGCGCCGAACGGCTGATGGGCCCGCGTGTCTGGGTGGTTGATCCGATTGATGGCACGCGTGATTTTGTGAAGGGACGGCGCGGCTGGGCGATTTCGATTGCGTTGGTTGAGGGCGGCAGGCCCGTGGTCGGCGTGCTTGATGCGCCAGCACGCGGGGAGCATTGGTGGGCAAGCGCAGGCGAGGGTAGCTACCGCAACGACGTGCGCCTGACCGCGAGCCGCCGACCAAAGCTTGCCGGAGCGCGCGTTCCGGCGGATATGCTGGCGTCAGTCGATAGCGATCTGACCTGCGTTAGTCGGCCTAATTCAATTGCGCTACGAATTGCGATGGTGGCCGCTGACGAGGCCGACCTTGTCGCTACGCTGCGGTGGGGTAGCGAATGGGATATTGCTGCCGCAGCGCTGATCGCGGAGGAAGCAGGTGCGACCGTGACCGATGCGCGCGGGCAAACCATCCGCTATAATTCAACCAAAGGTGAGGCATTTGGCGTTCTTGCAACTAGCCCCGGGATCCACAGCGCTGCGGTCGCAAGGCTTGCTGACCGCGCGGCACTCGCGATTGTTCGTTGAAAGGATGAGCGATCCGACGACCATTAACCGGCTTTACGGGCGCCGTTCCGGGCACAAACTGCGACAGGGGCAGGCGGCGCTGGTTGAGGAACTCTTGCCGCAAATTGCGGTACCCGATGGCGCGCTGACCGCCGAGCGACTGTTTGGCGACAGCCGCCCGCTTGGCTTTGAAATCGGCTTTGGTGCCGGTGAGCATCTCGCGGCGCAGGCGGCGATGCACCCTGATTATGGTTTTATTGGTTGTGAGCCGTTCCTCAACGGTATCGTTGGCGCGCTTGGCCATATCGAGGCGCAGAAGCTCACCAACATCGGTCTCCACATGGGTGATGCGCTTGATGTCCTCGCGCGGCTTCCCGATGCCTCGCTTGACTATGTTTACCTCCTCCATCCCGATCCATGGCCAAAGGCGCGCCATGCCAAGCGGCGGATGATGAACCCAGGCCCGATTGACCGGATTGCGGCAAAATTAAAGCCGGGCGGCGAATTTCGCTTTGGCACCGATCACGCTATCTATGTTCGCTGGGCGATGATGCAAATGAACCGGCGCGATGACTTTCTGTGGCAAGCCAACGGCCCACAGGATTTCCTGACCCGCCCCGAAGATTGGCCCGAAACCCGCTATGAACGCAAGGCGCGGACAGTTTACGGGCATGAGGTCTGGTATTTCAACTTCAGGCGTATTTAAGGCCAACCTTGTTTTCCTCGTGATGACGAGCCGCTGCTCACTTACGAAGATGCCGACCTCACAGGCCAGCGCATCTCTAGGCTGATAGGCGTCGCGCTATCTAACGCGGTCACAGCGCGCGTTCAAATGTTTAGACCGAGCAGTTCCCGCGCGCTGATTGGCTCTGGGATGTCGTTAATAGAGACGCTTCGCGCCATGCCGGTTTGTGCACTTTCACCCAGTGCTGCAGCGACTTTGTCCGATATCATAATTTGTCCGCTTCCGGCGTCACTTTCCAGCCCGCGCGTAATCCGGACATTGTTGCCATAGCAGTCAAATGTTGGCCGGCGATCCCCTACGACTCCGGCCAGAATCGGGCCGATATGGACGCCAACCCGGATATTGATGGGATAGTTGGTTTCGGCAATCAGAGTCACGATCTCATCACGGACAGCTAGCGCAAAATTTGCTGCATTTTGTGCAAGCTCGTTTAATGTCAAAGAGCCATCCATGCCGCCGACCGCCATATAGGCATCGCCGATCGTGGTAATTTTTTCCATATTAAAACGCTGCGCTGCCGCGTCAAATCGCGAAAATAAGTTGTCGAGCAGGCGGATTAGATCGGTTGGGCTCAGGCGACGCGAAAGAGAGGTAAAGCCAGCAATGTCAGCAAAGACAATACTCACATTGGGAAGAATGTCAGAAATATCGGTTTCTCCGGCTTGAATGCGTTCGCTAATCTTTCCGGGCAACATTGAACTGAACAAGGCTTCAGAACGGGCCTGTGAGGCATCAAGGGCGCGCATTGCCATAAACTGGATACGGGCAAAACGCTCTCGAATGATCGCGGACACCATCCCCAGCAAAACTGCTGTAGAGACGCCAATGATATTAACTACAATCCAGTCAGTGCCTGTATCAGCAGCTAAAAAATGACCCAAAATAATACTGGAAAGTGAAAAAAGAGCAATCACAGTCAAAAAAGTTATGCGTACGATAAACATTATTGAAATAGCTAAAAATATTAATGCGTGCCCTACAGCAGCATAGCTATAGCCATTGTCTAATATAGAATAAATCCATGTTTGTGCAGATATAATTATAGCGCCGTTTATAATTATAATATATTCGATATTCTTTCGAAAAAAATCAAAAAATATTGCAAAAACACATATTAAAATCAAAGGACTTGAATAAAAATATCTAATATTATGTGTAATTTTATCATTAACTGGATCAATTAAAGTGTCGCCAATAGTAAATGATAAAAATGATATTCCGCCTATAAGCAAAAATGCTTGTGTAATACGGGCGACTGAATAGACGTAGCTTTCAAAAAAAGACTGTTCGTCTTTTGGTTCCGAAAACCGAAGACCGGTCGATACCAAAAAATCAAAATACGGTGATTTCCAATCTCCTGCAGATTTAACTTTAGTCACTATGTGGCCTTTTGTGCGAAGGAGTGTTTTTCAAGAAATGATATAAAAGTTTTTTCATCAAATCTGTTTCCCAATCGATAAGCAGCTGTATTGCCAACACCCTTCAATTCAATATCGCCTACTGATTCAATAAGGAATTTCTGCTTCAATCGCCAATAGGTTGATTCGGATATATAAATATTACCATTTTCTGCGCTGCTTTCTAGGCGACTAGCGATATTGACTGAGTCACCCCAACAGTCAAAGCGAAGACGCTGCACTCCGATAATGCCGGCAACAATCGGCCCAACATGGATACCTATCCGGAAATTAACCGAAATGCCGAGGCTGTGACCCCATTTTTTCATAATGGCCCGGACAGCTAGTGCAAAATTAGCGGTATCCTCGGTATGATCGCTTGTTGTATTTTTAGGAGAAAGCCCAGCAATCGCCATGTAACAGCCATCCATTGTCTTGATTTTTTCAACGTTATAGCGCTCCGCCTCAACGTCAAAAGCTGAGAATAGCTGATTAAGCCCGCGCACCCGGTCACTCAACCTGAGGGTTTTATTCGGATCGCGGACTCCGGTGATATTCGCAAAAATAATTGTTACCTCTCCGAGCGAGTCAGCGATATTCGTTTCCCCGGCCTGCACCCGTTGCGCAACGTTGCGCGGCATCATAGCGTAAAGCAGGTCATCATTGCGGGCCTGCGAATCGACAATCGCGCGCTCGGTCAGGAACCGGGTTCGTGCATTTCCTTCGCGCAAATGGGCAGAGATGCTGCTGAATAAGACGGCTGTCAGTAAATATTTGAGACTGATGTATAGCCAGCCCGATGACGCATTATCTGCATAAATGTAAGAAAATATCATTGCCGAAAGGGCGAATATGGAAATGAATAATGTGTATTTTAATCTTACAGTAAAGGTCAAATTTGCAGCCATAAGAAGCAATATAAAGCCAAGCGTAGAATGTTCAAATCCTATATTCATATTACTATATATATAGCAAGATGTTATACAGGGAATAATATAATATACAGTTACTATAATTTCATAAAATTTATGAGTTTTTTTCCAAAAAAATATTGCGGTACATGAAATCATTACTGGAAATGCAAATATACCGCGTATTATATGATTTTCATGTCCTGTGGGTGGATCCATGGTGTAATCGGATATAAAAGTTGAATAATATGCAAATGCACCAATTAACATCAGTATTTGTGAAACTCGCAGTGCACCTTGTACGTAATACTCTATAAATTCGCGCTCAAGTGCCTTATCCGCAAATGACAGATTGAGCCATTTGAGAAATCTACGGCTCGACATTGAAGGAACCATTGTTGTCATTATGTGCGCAACCCGTAACCCTTTGGTACATAGTGCACGGATGACAGGATATCGCTAGTGGGAAAAATCATTAAATAATTATGACACATATTTTTATGTGAGGGTGTAGCGAAAAATGTAGCTGTTACTTGGGTTCCTACGTGGTGGTTGGTTAGGCTATTTGGGGCGATCATTCAGCCTCTTGATACTGATAGGCTTTCGCAGCGTAAAATGTAGGGCTATGATCATTGCTGTCGCAATCAGCCAATCCGCTGGGTTATGCAATCGATCACCCGGTCAGTCATTGATACGGTCATCCGGTTTTTGAAATCGGGAGCTGCTATGCGCAGCCGCTTAGCGAGCGCCACGTCCTCGGCCAAAGCGTTCACCGCTTGGGTCACCTGATCTGCAGTGATGCCCCCAAAGCCGAGCATTTTTCCGAATCCAAGTGCATCAACTGCGCGCGCAGTCATCATCTTTTCAAGATCAAGCGGCATCATCAGCTGTGGAAGCCCGGCAACGAGGCATGCGCTCGTAAATCCGTTGCCTCCACATGATACGGCGATGCAAGACCGGCCGGCGATGAGTGGAAACGGCACCGGCTTTGGCTCATATATGTAGCCCAACTGTTTGAAGGCTGCTAAATGTGCGCGGGCTGGGTCTCCCATGTGGATACGCACCGTCCGCCGGGTGGCCGCAAGCCCGGCCCAGATCGGGCTGTCAGCACCAATCCGATTGTAGCCATAGACAAAGATTTCATCACCGCCACCGCTCCCGTCGGCCAGTGGCAATTTGATCGACGGCGCACAGTAATGGCCAACCCTAAGCGCGCGGTAAGGGTCAAGCTCAGCAAAATTGCCAACCATTACATGATCAGCGGCAAACAGTGCGGGTAGGCCCTCAAGTGGTGCCCGGCCAACGCTTTCCAAATCGGCATCAACTGTATCGAGTAGCGCATCCTCATCATAGGCATTGGCTGTACCCGTAAGATTGGGGAAGCGCTCAAGCTGATACGGCGGGCATGAAAAACAATCGCCGACGCTGATCGTTGGCACGCGTCCACGAGCTGCGGTCAATAAAGCGGGCGCATAGTCCGCCACCACCACATCGGGCTTGAATGCGGCAAAGTGGCTATCCCACCCACTCACCATTGCGGCCAAGCAGCCGGGGCGATCAAGCCCAAGCTGGGCAAGGATATCGCCCATTGTCGCCACCCGGCGACTGCCATCCTGCATGTTGTTGATGAGCAGGCGCGGCCAAACTGGCGCTTGCCAAAGCGCAATACGTGGATCACGGTCAAGCCCTGCACAGTCAATCTGCTGCAGCGCGAGGGCGACTTCATGGCCTTGGTCAAGCAAGCGTTTCGCCATCGGGAGCAGGCGTTCGATATGCCCGCGATTGGCCCCAAGCTCCCAACCGAACAGGATGCGCGCCATGACGGGTTAGATACCGCCCTCAACAGGTTCGTGGCCAAGTGCGGTCAGCGCGATAACCAAAGCGTCGGCACACGCATCAAGCGATGCCTGCTCTGTTGAGCGAGCTACGAAATTGGATCCCACCCTTCCTTCGCGAAAGAAGGGATAACTGCCGATCTGGCACCCTTCATAGGCGCGCTCGGTCGCGCCGAGCATTGTCGCAATCTCGCTTTCTGCGACCCAGCACCCAATCGTGCGTGCGAGCATCGGCAAGCCGCCTTCAAGCGTTCCCGTGAGCGCATCAAGCATCCCGGCAGTAATATGCGGCACACCCGCCATGATAAAAATATTGCCGTGGCGTATCCCTGGCGCGCCCGACATGCGATTGGCGATCAGCGTAGCACCGTTGGGCACGCGCGCCATCCGCAGCCGCGCCTCGGTCAGCCCCCCGCGCGTTTCATAATAGCCCTCAAGCACTGCGCGTGCCTGCGGATGGATGACGACCCCTACGCCAAGTGCCTTGGCAATCGCGTCAACAGTAATGTCGTCATGGGTCGGGCCGATGCCGCCTGTCGTAAAAAGATAGTCGTTACGCGTGCGCAGCGCATTGACCGCCTCGATGATCGCGTCCTCGACATCGGGCACAACGCGGACTTCGCGCAAGCGGATACCCTGAATATTGAGCCACAGCGCAATCTGCGCGATATTCTTATCCTGCGTCCTGCCTGAGAGAATTTCATCACCAATGATGGCGAGAGCGGCTGTGTAGATGCGGTCGGTCATAACGGCTAGTTATAGATCAACGGCTTTATCGGGGAAGGGGAAAAAGCTGCGCCTCATACTGTGCAGGAAATTATCATATTGCAAATGGTTCTCAATATGATAATATAAATGCTATTGGCTTGCATTAGTAGAATTTGAGGGAGTGAATTGTGAAATATTGCCTGAGTCTGATATCCGCCGCTGCCTTATCGGTGCTGACCGCCGCCCCCGCGCAGGCCGACGAATCCCTGTTTGGTTACATAGTCGGCGCTGACATCATCCCCAATGGGCAGGGGGAGGCCGTGGTCAACATCACCCGGCGCACGGATAAGGATTTTGGAACCTACCGGGGAACCGATGTCGTCCTTGAAGGCGAATATGGCGTGTCAGATCGATTTTCAGTCTCTGCTTTTGTCGGTGGGTTCAACCTGAAATATAAAAATGCCTTTGCTCAGGAACAGGTGGCACCTGGCGTCTTTGAGGATGTTTATCCTCAACAATTTAGCGGCACTCGTTTATCGAAGGTTGGAGTTGCAGCTAAATACCAGTTTCTCAGTCCCTATACAGATGGCATCGGCCTGACCCTGCGCAGCGAGCTTTACTATCAGTTTCGCTATGGCCGGATCGACGGCGCTAAAACCAAGCAAGTCTCGTTTGAGCCAAACATCATTCTTCAGAAAAACTTTCTTGATGACACGCTGATTACCACGGTAAATCTCAAGGCCGAGTTTGAAAATCGTGTTTTCCCTGGCGAGGGCGCAGAGAATGAAATCAAATTTGAACCTGGTGCAGGTATTTCCTACCGGGTTGCCAAGGGGTTGTATCTTGGTGGTGAGGGCTTTTACCGCGCGGATAATCTCAACGGCGAATTCAATCATGGTAGCGTATTTCTTGGCCCGACGATTCACTACGGTGCAAAGAAATTTTACATAACGGCAACATTCCAGCGGCAGGTGATGGGCACTCCACCCTACAGCTATGACACAGCGCCGCAATTCACAACGGCAGGCGTTAATCTTGAAGAGGAAACACGAAACGAGTTTCGTCTGAAATTCGGGGTGAATTTTTGAGGCGCAAAATGATCAGCCGTCGGACATTTCTTGGTGCTGCTCCACTCGGGCTTGCGGCTTTGTCGCAGCCTGCGCGGGCGACAACTTATTTTACGGGTGCAACAGTGCGGCAGGCACTGTTTCCATCGGCGACACAGTTTGTTGATCGTTCAGTTACGCTCACGTCTGCGCAAGCGAAGGCTATTTCAAAGGCGTCTGCCGCGCGCGTATCCAAATCAAAGGTTGCGGTTTGGGAAGCACGCGGGGCCAACGGCAAACTTGGCACGATGTTCATTGATCAGGTTTACGGCAAACATGAATTTATCACTTATGCTGTGGCGCTTGGCCCAGAAGGTGATGTGCGGCAGATTGAGATTATGGATTACCGTGAAACCTACGGTGACCAAATTCGCATCCCCAAATGGCGCGCACAATTCTCCGGTAAACGCCACGGGCAGCCGCTCAAATTCACCAAGGATGTGAAGAATATTTCGGGTGCCACACTGAGCTGTTTGCATATTACCGATGGCATTCGTCGACTGCTCGCAACTTATGCGCTGGTAATAGCGCAGGGCTGATCATGGCTGGGGGTGATGATCTTGTTCGCCGTGCGCAACCTTGGTTTGGCACCATTGTTGAGATCGCGGTTCCGAGAAGACAAGAGGCAGCAATTGAAGCTGGCCTTGCCGCGATCAGCCATGTTCATGCCCGCATGTCTTATCATGATGCGGGCAGCGATCTTGAAAAGTTACGTTTCGCCGGTGTTGGCGAAATCGTCGCTGTTGATCCAGAAACCGTGCGCGTATTGCGTTTTGCGGCCACGCTACACAGTGAAACGGCTGGCCTATTTGATGTTGCGGTTGGATGCCATTTAGTTGCCGCGGGTTTTTTGCCAGAGCGCGGCAGGAACAATTTATCCACTCTGGCAGGTAGCACGCAAGATCTCCAAATTGTTGATGATACCCACGTTGTCTTTCACGCGCCGCTGCTGATTGATCTCGGCGGGATTGCAAAGGGACACGGAGTTGATTTGGCGGTTGCGGCACTCATTGCGGCTGGATGCGATCACGGCATCGTTAACGCAGGCGGTGACCTGCGCGTATTTGGTGATGTTTCTCAAGCGATATGGCTTAACCGTGCGGATGGTGGGCTTACTGACCCCATCAGCGTCACCAATATGGCAGTCGCCACATCATCAAACCGCCACACCCGCGCGCGGCTAAAAGGGCGGCTGGTGACGCCGCACATCGGCCATGATCAAAGACCAGTAATCGCCAACCATGCGGTTACAATCGTTGCACCAACATGCATTATCGCCGACGCGCTAACCAAGGTTGCGCTTGCTGATCCTGAACTCGCAAATACACTCTTTGCGCGATACGGGGCGCAGATGATTATTCCAGAATCGCTAAGGCGCGCCGCCTGATGCCTAATACACGTTCGGCACGGCTGGCGCGTTGGCAAATCATGCTCCTCACGATCAGCGGCGCTTTGCTCTGGCTGAGCGGTGCTGCATGGCTTCTGCTCCACTATTATGGCCAGGTGCAGAGTGAGTTTGGCCCCGAGACCAACCCGCTTGAACCATGGTTTCTGCGCATCCACGGGCTTGTCCTGATCCCGGCTCTGCTGGGTTTTGGCGGGTTATTTGTTGTCCACATGCCAAAGGGCTGGAACAATCGTTATCAGCGTTACATTGGCATTGCCCTAACAGCAGCGTTCGCGACACTCATCCTGTCAGGATATATGCTATATTATGTCGGCGATGAAGACTTACGCGATTGGACAAGCATCATCCACTGGGTACTTGGGCTAGGCGCGCCTGCGCTTTTCATCTGGCACTATCTACACGGGGTTAACAAGCGCCGTGCGGTAAAGCGCAAGCGCTGATTTGCGGCAGGCGCGATAAACGCCTATAAAAACACAATGACTCACTATGAAACTGTTACCGCCGATACGCTCCATACGCGTTCTGATGTTATCAAGCTCCATGGGCCTGAAGGTTTTGCGGGGATGCGCAAGGCGGGCCAGCTCTCCGCCCAGATACTTGATGCGCTCGGCGCACACATTGTTCCCGGCGTTACGACCGAGGCGATTGATGATATTGTCCGGCAGATGACGCTCGCGGCGGGTGCAATTCCTGCGACGCTGAATTACCGGGGCTATACACATAGCTGCTGCATTTCGGTCAACCATGTCGTCTGCCACGGCATCCCGGCGGAAAAGGCGCTGCGCGAAGGCGATATCGTTAATGTTGATGTCACTTCAATTGTTGACGGGTGGCACGGCGATACCAACCGTACTTATCTGGTCGGCGAGGTTCCGATCAAGGCAAGGCGTCTTGTTGAGGTTACCTATGAAGCGATGATGCGGGGGATCGAGCAAGCGCGCAGCGGCAACACGCTTGGCGATGTTGCGCACGCGATCCAGAGCTTTGCTGAAAAGCAGCGCTACGGCGTGGTGCGTGATTTTTGCGGACACGGCATTGGCCGCTTGTTCCACGATTCACCCGAAGTGATCCACGCCGGACGCCCCGGTACGGGCCCGGAACTTCGCCCCGGCATGTTTTTCACGATTGAGCCGATGATCAACATTGGGCGCCCCGATGTCAAAGTCCTCGACGATGGCTGGACGGCGGTTACGCGTGACCGCTCACTCTCGGCGCAGTTTGAACATAGCATCGGCATTACGGAATCCGGCGCGGCGGCGATTTTCACCAAGAGCCCGGGCGGGCTCGATTGTCCGATGGCGCTCTAATCCACACTGTGGCCGCCATAGACTATCAGGCTTTTCGTGCTGAGGTTCGTAATTGGATTGAGGCCAATCTGACTGAGGAACTCCGCGAAGTCGCAGCAAAAGCGACCAGCGTGTTTGTCGACAAGCAATATACGCTTGCGTGGCAGCGCATTTTGCATTCGCGCGGCTGGGTGGCACCAAGCTGGCCGGTTGAGCATGGTGGGCCGGGTTGGGACGAGACGCAGCGGTATATTTTTGCCAGCGAATGCGCGCGGGCCGGTGCGCCGCCGCTCGCGCCAATGGGGCTTCGTATGGTAGCACCCGTTATCATGCATTATGGCAGCGAAGTACAGAAAGCATATTATCTGCCGCGTATCCTGTCGGGCGAGGATTATTGGTGCCAGGGTTATTCGGAGCCGCAGGCGGGGTCTGATCTTGCCGCGCTCCAATTGCGGGCGGATCGTGACGGCGATCATTATATTCTCAACGGATCGAAAATCTGGACGACACACGCCCATTTTGCCAACCTGATGTTCTGTCTTGCCCGCACGTCGCGTGATGGGCCGCGTCAGGCGGGGATCACCTTCCTGTTGCTTCATATGGATACGCCGGGGATTACGGTGCGACCGATCAAATCAATCGCTAACGATCATGACTTTAATCAGGTGTTTTTTGAAGACGCCCGGGTTCCCGTTTCGGGGCGGCTTGGCGAGCAAGATCAGGGTTGGACGGTTGCAAAATATCTCCTCGAATTTGAACGGGCTGTCGCTTATGCCGAAGGGCTGAAGGCGGCAGTCGCGCGGGTGAAGCGTGAGGCTGAATTGCGCGACATTGAGGCTGGGCTAAAACGCCGGATCACAAGGCTTGAAACGCAGGTCGCGGCAATCGAGGCGGCCGAAACGCAGATCATGGCGTCAATTGCGCGCGGCGGTAATCCTGGCCCGGCTTCATCAATGCTCAAAATTCAGGGCACCGAAACCGCGCAGGCGATCCAGGAAGTCGCTGTTGCACTTTCGGCGCATTATAGCGCGGCTGACCAGCATGAAGCGCGCCAACCCGACAGCAATGTACTGGCGCTTGACGGGCTGATGTCGATGATTGCGATGCCAGCCTATCTCAATGGCCGGGCAGCCTCAATCTATGGCGGTTCAAACGAAATTCAGCGGGGAATAATCGCACGGCTGATTCTTGGTCTTTAGATCGGGATACTACGCCGCGAGGCGACGGTCCGATCGTATCAAACCAGTTTCCGACGTGCGATTGAACGTGAATTGCCGTGTCAGCGCGCTTAGGCTTTCGGACTCTTGTGCCAGAGTCCGCATTGCAGCGCTAGCTTCCTCGGCGATTGCCGCGCTGGCTTGAGTCACGCGATCAATATCGGCAATCGACGCATCGACCGACGAAAGCGCCCGCGCTTCCTGCTCTGCCGATGTCGCAATTTCCGTCACGATTGATCGCGCGCTGGTAAATTCCCCGACCATCTGGCTGACCATCGTGCCCGCGCGGCCAACCAACAGGACACCATCTTCGATCTGCTTGTTGCTCATATTGATCAGTGCCTTGATCTCCGAAGCTGCGTTGGCAGTCTTATCGGCAAGATCACGCACTTCGGTTGCAACGACTGCAAAACCTTTGCCAGCTTCGCCCGAACGCGCAGCCTCCACACTTGCATTGAGCGCAAGGAGCGTCGTCTGGAAAGCGATGCCGTCAATCAAGGTCACAATCGAACGAATTGATTCAGATGAGTCCGAGATTGCACCCATCGCCACCTTGGCATCAGATACAACTGCATCACTTTTTGCAGCTTGCTCGGCAACGCGGGCGAATAGTGCTTGGCTTTCCAATGTGCGCTCGGCCACGGCACAGACTGATGAATTTGTCTCCGACAGAGAGGCATGGGTTTCCTGGATGGTTGCGGCCTGCTGCTCATTACGTGATGCCATGTCGCTCGACACCAAGGTTAATTCGCTAACGCTCACATTGATTGCATCGATTGCGCCAATCACCTGACCCATCGTCTGTTCTAGCCGGGTTGCGGTCTGGTTGAAATCCGCGCGTAGCGGTTCAAACTCTGCTTCAAACATCGTGTTGACGCGGGCAGTCAGGTTGCCCTTCGCAAGATCGGACATACCCCCACGCATTTCATCAATGACTGTACTGAGCTTTGCCTTCTGGGCGTTGACCTCGGCGTTGGCTTCTTCGGCGCGGTCAAGGGCTTTGATCGAATCGTCAATCAGGGCCAATAGCGCCTGCGCCGTCCAAACCAGAGCGCCAGCTTCAATAACGAGAATTATGGCATGTATCGCGACGCGGCTGATACTTGATTCTCCGCCAAAAACCAAAACCGGAGCGATAAATGAAACCGCGAGATGGTGGGCAGAAACCACAATTGCACCCACAATGATCGGTTTTGGATCACAAAGAATAACGGTTGCGGCCAACATGGCAAAAAATGCCATGTGAATATCAGCCTGCCACGCATGATTGGACATCGCCACCAAAAGACCAACAGGAACGAGTGGCGCAGTAATGCCGAGCGCCAAGCGTTCACTATCCCCGTTGCGACCTCGCGACAAATTCCATACGGGCAAAACCAATGCGGCTAGGCAAATCAATGAAGCTGCTAAACTGTAGCCGCCGTTTGTTATCAGCGCAGTTCCGATTGTGACGACTGTCCCTAGCCCCATCAGGCCAACCACAACACGGGCGCCAAAGGCGCGAACTGAATCGAGCGAAAGCGCCGACTGATTTATCATAACCTGTTTCCTTCGGAACAAAGACGAGCCGATCCATTCAGCAGCAAGATTTTGTGCCGGATCGCTACCATCCATAGGCCACCTTGCTTGGTGTCGATGATGATGCTGTTGGGAATGGTGCCGATCCCGCGCAGGCGGACACCGGGTTCGCTCAACAAGCGGTGGGCAGGCTCATCGCCAAGCGCAACGGCCATCATTGCGCCGCGCGCCGGCGGCGCAATTACGCTTGCTGTAATGATTCCGGCCGCCAGCATCACAGGCGCACCTATGGTTTTTCTATTGTGCAATGTTTGCGCCTTTTTTCCGAAATATGGTAGGCATCCATACCAACGGCGGCAGATCGCATTTGTTTAGCCGCCTATTAAACAGGGCAGCCTGTCAGAATGAATGGCTTTGATGAAGTATGGATGAGTCTTGTGCTCAAAAAGCCCATTACGATTCGGGGGCAAGACCTGATCAAAACGCTGTGTGCTTTGATTTATGCCTAATTTTTAGACACGCCGTGGCGATTTGCTGTAAACTTAGGCAGGCCTGACGCCCTGCGCGGGGCAAATCGCAACAAAACTTGCGAATTACGAATTGGCACGCTTATTGAAGACACATTAGGCCAAAGGGGCTCAGGCAGATTATGAAAAAAATTGAAGCAATCATCAAACCGTTCAAGCTTGATGAAGTAAAAGAGGCGCTTCACGAGGTCGGCGTCAGCGGCATCACCGTAACCGAAGCCAAGGGTTTTGGCCGGCAGAAGGGCCACACCGAATTGTATCGCGGGGCAGAATATATCGTCGATTTCCTGCCCAAGGTGAAACTTGAAGTGGTGGTTGAAGACAGCATGGCGGCGCGCGTGGTTGAGGCAATTGCGGCGGCTGCACAAACCGGTCGAATTGGTGACGGTAAAATTTTCGTCCTCCCGGTTGAAAGCGCGCTCCGCATCCGTACTGGCGAAACCGATAACGACGCGATTTAACCGAACCGATTTTTAAAAAACCAAAAAGGACTATTTCCCAATGATCAGCGCTGCAGCCATTCTCAAACGCATCAAAGACGAAGATATCGAATGGGTCGATCTCCGTTTCACCGATCCGCGTGGTAAGTGGCAACATCTCACGATGTGTGCAGGCGTCATCGGTGAAGATGAGCTTGCTGACGGCCTGATGTTTGACGGCTCATCGATTGAAGGCTGGAAAGCGATCAATGAAAGCGACATGATCCTCAAGCCTGATCTTGACGCGGTTTATGTCGATCCGTTCAGCGCCACGCCGATGATGATCCTCTTCTGCGATATTGTTGAGCCATCAACTGGCGAACTTTACGCGCGCGATCCACGCAGCACCGCCAAGCGGGCTGAAGCCTATCTCAAGACCACAGGCATTGGCGATACTGTCTATGTCGGCCCCGAAGCCGAATTTTTCATGTTCGATGATGTCCGCTTCGATAATACGTACAACAGCAGCTATTACCACATCGACGATGTCGAATTGCCGACCAACACCGGCACCAAATATGAAAGCGGCAATATGGGCCACCGTCCGCGCGCGAAGGGCGGTTATTTTCCTGTTGCGCCAGTCGATTCGGCCGTGGATATTCGCGGCGAGATGGTCTCGACGATGCTCGAAATGGGTCTGCCATGCGATAAGCATCACCATGAGGTTGCCGCCGCTCAGCATGAGCTTGGCCTGACCTTTGGCACGCTGACGACCACGGCTGACCGGATGCAAATCTATAAATATGTCGTCCACCAAGTCGCCCACGCCTACGGCAAAACCGCGACCTTCATGCCAAAGCCGATCAAGGAAGATAATGGCTCGGGCATGCACACCCATCTTTCGATTTGGGCGAAGGATAAGCCGCTGTTCGCAGGTAATGGCTATGCTGGTTTATCCGATATGTGCCTCTATTTCATCGGCGGCATCATCAAACATGCCAAGGCGCTGAATGCCTTCACCAACCCGACCACCAACAGCTACAAGCGGCTGGTGCCCGGCTATGAAGCACCCGTGCTGCTCGCTTACTCGGCGCGAAACCGCTCGGCCTCATGCCGGATTCCTTACGGAACGGGTGCCAAGGCCAAGCGCGTCGAAGTACGCTTCCCTGATGCGATGGCCAACCCTTATCTCTGCTACGCGGCACTGTTTATGGCCGGGCTCGACGGGATTGAGAATAAAATCCACCCCGGCGACGCGATGGATAAGAATCTCTATGATCTGCCGCCTGAGGAATTGGCGCAAGTGCCAACCGTCTGCGGTTCACTCCGCGAGGCACTTGAAGCACTTGAGGCCGATCATGCCTTCCTGCTCAAGGGCGATGTGTTCAGCAAGGATCAGATCGAAAGCTATGCCGAACTCAAATGGCAAGAAAATGCCCGCTGGGAAATGACGCCAGCGCCCGTCGAATTTGATATGTATTACAGCTACTGATCAAAAGGATCAGCGTTAAAGAAAAAGCGTCCGGGGGAAACTCCGGGCGCTTTTCTTTTGCCTTCATTTTGCCTTGAGCAGCATATCCAATCCGCCGTCAGCCGTGCCAATCTTTTCAAGCCGGGGGTAACGCAGCCCGCCGTAATAGGGCACCAAAACCTCACGCACGCGATCACCGTTTTTGACGATCAGGCGGATCGGCATGGCCGTGCCCTTTGCCGCCGTGATCGCTTCCTTGATCCCTTCATCGGTATAGGCCATCCCGTTGACCGCTATGATCTCGGTATCAATCACCATTCCGGCATTGAACAGCGGGCCATCCCAGATGACGCTAGTCAGTTTGTTTTTAGCAACCGTCGCGCCAAGCGAGTAGCTGAGGTTGATTTCGTTTGATCGTTTTTCGCCGTCCTTGAACTGCGCGGTAGGCTCTTCGCCAAAGGCCAAGCGGTAACCGCCTTGGGTAAGGCCGTTCAGCGGAGCCGTCGCGGCTTTCTCGGTCAACCGCTTGGTCAGGAAAGCGTCCCAATCATAGGACACAACGCCGTTGAGTGTACGGACAAGCTCCTTAAAATCATAAGGATTGGCGCTGTAATCGCCTTCCTTCGTGCCAAAGAAGCTCCGCGCGAAATCGTCCATCGATTTGGCACCCTTGCTGCGTTCACGAATGATCGCGTCGGTTTCAAGCCAGATCAGTAGGCCTTCATTGTAATAATCTTCGCTCCGCTGCCAGCTTACCCAGCCCTTGGGGCGGCGCGCGGAAATCACCGGATCATAAGTGGTGTCATCAAGGCTGCGCCAATCGCGCGCGCGGCGGATGTCGAGACCCGCCGCAATGCCCGCGAGCGCGTCAAGCGTTTCCTGCTTGCTGAATAGCCCCGAACGTGCGCCGAGCACATAACCCCAAAACTGCGTCTGTCCCTCATACACCCACAGCAGATCGTTGATCAGCGGGGTGCGGTAATCGGGGACAATCTGACCCGCAGGCCGCCGATGCTTGCCGTTCCAGCTATGCGTGAATTCATGCGGCAGCAGATTGCGTCTTCCGGGGCCGCCGTCCCACTCGGTGAAATATTCCGGGTTCACACCGTTTTCGGAAGAGCGGTGGTGCTCAAGGCCAATCCCGCCCATCCGGTCAGTCAGCGAAAGCAGGAAGTCGTAGCGGTCAAATTGGCGCGTGCCGAACAATTTGACCGCCTGGGTGACGAGCCGCTTATGCGCCTCAAGCTGGTAAGGTTTGATGCTCAGATATTTGGCCGCATCCGCCACAATATTCAGTGTAACATTATCGCCAAGCGGTTCGCTGCGGAAATATTTGCCCGCAAACACAGGCGAATCGACCAGCGTTTCATATGGTACTGTTTCGTACGTCACCGTATCGCCAACCGTCTTGACCGGGCGCACCGCCGTCGCGGCTTTCCAGCCCGGCGGATATTTAACCGTCGCTGAAACCGGAATGGCGTTGGTGTAATAACCCGCCGGATATAGCGACATATTATTCCACTGGAGGTTCATCATCTCCTGCGTCATCACGATCCGGCCCTGATCGCCGTCGTTCGCCGAAATAAACTGGAATGACAGATCAAGCGCGCGGGCACCTGCTGGCGCGGTGATGTGGAATGCGTAGACGTCCACCGGATCACGTTTCCAGATCAGTGCCTTGCCGCCAGCCTTGATCGTCAGTCCAGTGAGCTTTTCAATCTCACCGCGCGGGGCGTGATTGCCCGGTAGCCATTTGGGGAAGAGCAAGGTCATCGCGCCGCCCTGCGTAATCGGGATTGTCTGCGTCATCTTGAAAATCGCACGATCAAGATCAGTCGCATCAATGTTGAGGAGCATCGTGCCGGGATAAGCACCTTCCTTCGCCACCGGAATCGGCATTGCGGAACGGCCATTGCCACCGGCATCGATATCTTCGGCAGCAAGGCTAAGTGCAGGCGTGGCAAGTAAAACGAGCGCAAGGGCGTGGCGCAGCATCGAATCCCCCATTAAAATTATCGTTGCCGTTTCATGACGCGAATTGCGCGGGGCGTCCAGTGGCTATAGGGCGTCGCACCATGGCAAAGATTGAAACACCCCGCCCGATACGCGGCACCCAGAGTATGCTTGGCGAAGAGGCAGACCGTTTTCACCATGTGGTTGAGACGTTTGACCGGGTGCGCAGGCTTTACGGTTTCAAGCGGATTGAGGTGCCAGTGTTTGAGGCGACGGCGGTATTTGCCCGCTCGCTCGGCGAAAGCACTGACGTTGTTTCAAAGGAAATGTACAGTTTCGAGGATCGCGGCGGGGATAGCCTCACGCTGCGGCCTGAGTTCACAGCGGGGATTTGCCGCGCCTATCTGACCGAAGGTTGGCAACAATATGCACCCTTAAAAGTCGCGACGCACGGCCCGCTCTTCCGCTATGAACGCCCACAAAAGGGCCGCTTCCGCCAGTTTCATCAACTTGATGCTGAGGTGATTGGCGCAGGGGAGCCAGCGGCGGACGTTGAGCTACTCTGCTTTGCCGATCAATTGCTCAAGGAGTTGAAGATTGATGACGGGATCACGCTCAAGCTCAATACGCTAGGCGACGGCGGATCACGCGCGGCATGGCGCGCCGCGCTGATCGAGCATTTTGAGGCGCACCGGGGGGAACTGTCCGAAGACAGCCTGACGCGGCTAGCAGTGAACCCGATGCGCATCCTCGATAGCAAAGACCCGCGCGACAGACCCGTTGCCGACGCCGCGCCCGACATTGATATGTTCCTGACCGACGAAGCGCGCGATTTCTTTGACAGCGTGACGAGCGGATTGGACGCAGCAGGCGTCAAATGGACGCGCGACGCACGACTGGTGCGCGGGCTTGATTATTACCGCCACACCGCATTTGAATTCGTGACTGATCGTCTGGGGGCACAGGGGACGGTGCTTGGCGGCGGACGTTACGACGGGCTGATCGAGACACTTGGCGGGCCGCATACTCCGGCGGTTGGTTGGGCTGCTGGCATTGAGCGGTTGGGGATGATGGTGGGCCGCCCCACCCTTTTGAACCCGATCTGGAAACGTGAGACTCCCGACGCAGCGATTGTCGTCGAATCGGATGATCTTGAATGCTTAGGTATTAAGCTAGCTACTGAATTGCGCAGAAATGGGGTTTCCTGCGAAATGTTAGCGACTGGCTCACGCAAGAAGCGGTTCGATAAGGCTCGTAAGCTTATGTCGGGCTATGTCCTGGTTCTTGATGATGAACTCGTGGGACGAAATGATGCTGCAATTCTTCGTATTTTACCGGGGATAGGGTTAGATGATAACAGCAATTTTGAGGCTGTTTTGTTCCAAATGCTCGAACAAAAATTTGGTGTGACCTCGAAATTGACAGAAATAGGGAAAGGATGTGAAATTAGACTCCCGTCATGCTGAACTTGTTTCAGCATCCATCTCTCCACAAACCCCGCTTTCCCCTGTTGTGAGATAGACCCTGAAACGAGTTCAGGGTGACGATTTCTTGTAAGGCGGCAAAGGGTCAAATCCCAAACCAATTGCCAAATCATCCCAATGCGGATTCTGAGTCTCTATGAGGTTAAGCTTCCAATCGCGGTGCCAGTTTTTCAACTGCTTTTCGCGTTTGATCGCATTCGTCATATCCTCAAACATCTCATAGCGAACAAGTCGATATGTCGCATAGCGCGCGCTAAAGCCTTTGATCGTTTTCGCGCGATGCTGAAATATCCGCCTTTCAATGTTAGATGTCACGCCGATATAAAGCGTGCCGCGTGGTTGGCTGGTCAGGACGTAGACGCACGGTTGCTTGGTCATGATGTTTGTATTAGCGGCGTTCACGGTGAAGCGGAACTCGTTTCAGAGTGATGGAAAGCCTGCTGTCCTACACGCCGCATAAACGCTACAATATACTCTATGATCGATTTTGCCACTCAATGCCGAGTCGAAAAACAAAGGAAAACTAGGGCATTGTACAGTGTGAACTGTGCCTCCATTGATTGAGAGAATCGATTAAAGACTATGAGTACCATTTCCCCCCAACGCATTGCCTCACTCCTCGCGCGGCGCGATGAGGTGCAGGCGATGCTTGCCACGGGCAATCTTGCGGCGGATAAGTTTGTTGCTCTGTCGAAGGAATATGCCGAGGTTGAGCCGGTTGCTGTCGCGGCGGCGGAATTGCAGCGGCTCCGCGCCGAACTGATTGATCTTGAGGCGATGGCCGACGATCCCGAAATGCGTGATATGGCCGCCGAAGAAGCGCAGGCGATCCGCGAAACACTCCCCGCCGCCGAGCGTGCGCTGGCGCTCTCGCTGCTCCCCAAAGATGCCGCTGACGAACGCTCCGCAATGCTTGAAGTGCGCGCAGGAACGGGCGGCGATGAGGCGGCGCTATTCGCAGGCGATCTGTTCCGCATGTATCAGCGTTACGCCGAAGGGCAGGGTTGGAAGGTTGAACTCATCTCCGCCAGCAGCGCCGAAATGGGGGGCTATAAGGAAGTCGTCGCAAGCGTCACCGGCAAAGGCGTGTTTGCACGGATGAAATTTGAAAGCGGTGTTCACCGTGTTCAGCGTGTTCCAGTAACTGAGAGCGGGGGGCGCATTCACACCTCCGCCGCGACCGTTGCGGTTTTGCCAGAGGCTGAGGAAGTTGATGTCCAGATTGATGACAAGGATTTGCGGATTGATATTTACCGCTCGTCCGGCCCTGGTGGGCAGTCAGTCAACACAACTGACTCTGCGGTGCGGATCGTCCATATTCCTTCGGGCCTTGTCGTCATCCAGCAAGATGAAAAATCGCAGCATAAGAATAAGGCCAAGGCTCTCCGCGTGTTGCGGACGCGGCTGTATGAGCTTGAGCGTGAACGGCTCCACAGTGAACGCGCGGGCAATCGCAAGGCGATGGTCGGCTCGGGTGACCGCAGCGAGCGCATCCGCACCTATAATTTCCCACAAGGCCGCGTGACTGATCACCGGATCAACCTGACGCTCCACCGCCTCCCCGAAATTCTTGAGGGCGCGATGGAGGAACTGATCGGTGCGCTGATTTCAGAGGATGAGGCGTCGCGGTTGGCGGCGGCGGATGAATGATGTGCGTGGTTGTCTGGCGGATGCGGCGCGGCGGTTAGGCGGGGTTAGCGATACCGCACGGCTCGATGCGGAACTGCTAATGGCATATGCGCTTGGCGTCTCGCGCGAGGCGATGCTGCTTTCGCGGTTGGGCGATGAAGTGCCAGCGGAGTTTGACGCTTTGCTTGCGCGACGGATGGCGTCTGAACCCGTCGCGTACATCACAGGAACTCGCGATTTCTGGACGATTTCTCTCAATGTATCGCCCGCTGTGTTGATCCCCCGCCCTGACAGTGAGACGCTGATTGAGGCGGCGGTTGGTCACTTTGGGAACGCAGGCCCGAAGCGCGTGCTTGATCTTGGCACTGGCTCGGGCGCGCTGTTGCTGGCGGCACTGAGCGAATGGACAGGTGCCAGCGGGGCAGGGGTTGATGCCTCCGAGGCGGCACTCGCGGTGGCCGTTGCCAATGCCAAAAGTCTCGGCCTTACTGATCGTGCAGCTTTTGCGCTTGGCGATTGGGGGGAGGGGCTGGACGAGCGCTTTGACCTGATCCTCTGCAATCCGCCCTATGTCGAAAGCGGCACAATACTCGCTGCTGAGGTTGCGGATTATGAGCCAGCCTCGGCGCTATTTGCCGGTGGGGACGGTCTGGAAGATTACCGGCGTTTGATGCCGCAGTTTGCGCGGTTGATGGAGCCGGGTGCGATCGTCGCGCTTGAGATTGGTGCTGAGCAGGCTGAGGTGGTTTCGGCGCTGGCGCTTGAGACTGGGTTGGCCGCGCGCTGCTTTCAGGATTTGGCGGGACGCAACCGCTGCTTGTTATTGACGCAGTCTGATCACCAGATCAGGTGATGGTTGCGACGCTCATTTGCCAACTGATCCTCAAATGCGCGCGGGTGGATGAAGTCATCGGCAAACCAAGGATAGCGCGCTTGGTCAAAGCAGCGATGTGCCCAGTTAATTGCTTCACGAACCGGGATGGAATTGGCACCGGAACGATCAAAGGAGAGCCACAATTCAAATTTCAGCGTAACCGGAACATCGAGCGGGATAAGCCGCGCTGAAATCGCTCCTGCATAGGTTGGCAATGCGCCGATGCCGATGCCGCCCGCAATCGCCCCGAGCAGCGAATGGCCAGTGTTAAATCGAGCGGTGACCAATTGACGCGCACCATCTTCGCCAAAGAACAAGCTGACAGCATCGGATTTAACGCCCGGTGCGCTCAGCAGGACAAGCCGGTGGTCGCGCACATCGTTGATCGACGTCGGCATTCCGTGTTTGGCAACATAGGCCTCGCTGGCAAAAAGCATCTGATGGACAGTGGCCAGTTTCTTGACGATTGCCTCTGGATCGGTCGGCTTTGCAAAGCCGATGCGGATGTCATAATCAGGTGAATGAATCCGATGTTGATCAAAATCATTGTCGAGGACGATGACGTGGCTAGGAAGCCGATCATGCAAATCGTTTATACGCGGGGTCAACCAATATGAGCCAACGCCTTCGGTGCATGAAATTCTTAGCTCGCCTTGCTGGACGACAATATTGTTGCCAGTGCCCCGCTGCAACCGCGTGCTAAAAGACTGCATTTCCATCGCTACGTCGAGAATGGCTAGCCCATCTTCGGACAGCGCTATTCCTTCACGAGAGCGTTTGAACAGGGTCGTGCCGAGCGCCTTTTCAAGACGTTCGACGCGGGAACGCACCGTATTTACCGAACATCCCAATTTAATCGCGGCTTGCCTAAAGCTTTCTACCACGGCAACCGTCTTAATGAGATGCAAGTCATCCCAATGAACACCATCCAGTCGTTCAAAAAGGACATTGTGTTCAATTTTCCGAACACCCCGTTCTTTTTTTTGGGTGTCAACAAAATTTTGACGGGAGTCTAGTATAAGGTGTCTCGTGACCATGAAGATATCATTAACCAAAATCAGGGGGTGCTTCAATGCAGTATGTTGATCACAAGCGGGATGACACCAGAATTCGCAATATTGCTTTTTCGTCCAAGGTCGACCGTTGTGTTGCCCATGCTGCTAGATCAGGCCTTACGCTGGCAAAGGCCGATTGGAACGAAGTCAAGCCTATTATTGATCAGCTTCGATCAACATTAGTACTTGCCAGCGATGCTAGCATTCAGGCGGTTGTATCGCGCAATCCCTATGTTTTGCGTATGCTGCAATCAAGCGATACGACGCAAAAACCTTCCGGCTTGGTCGCCTATCTCCCACTAAACGCGCTAGGTGCCGAAGCGATAGCGAATGGAAGTTTTGATGGGTTTTGCCCTGATCCTGAATGGATTGCACGAGTAGGTGAGGCACCCGCTGCTGTATATATCTGGTTGGTTTACATGCCTTCAAACTTTGGGAGAGCCATCGGAGCAGTTGCCGCTTTGTTTGACGAGATTGCATCCGGTGGATGTTCGCTGTTTACGCGCTCAATTAGTGATCATTCGCAACGCCTTTGCAAAGGGATAGGGTTTACCGATGCCACCCAATATTTTCCATCCTGCAGGCCGGGGTTGACGGTAATTTTTCCCCAGAGAAAGATAGAATCTAGTCCAACTAGAAAAAATATAAAAACAAAAATTGCTCGCACATTTGAAGATATGTCACAGGTTATTTCGGTGCGCTCGGCTACTTATATAGCAGAGCAATGTTGCCATTATTCAGAAGAATTTGATGGCAATGATTTCTGTGCGACTCATATAATTGGGTATGTCAATGGCGATCCCGCTGGCTGTGTCCGACTGCGATTTTTTGCTTCATTCGCCAAAATAGAAAGATTGGCGGTTCGCCCGGATTATCGCGGTAGCCGACTTGCATTTGTGCTCGCGCGACAAGCGATCAATCATTGTCAGAAGAAAGGCTATACAAAGATTTACGGTCACGCGCGGCTGGATCTGGTATCCTTTTGGAAGATGTTCGGCTTCGTTCGGCGTGACAAAAGGCCCGAATTTGCGTTTGCAAATATAAAATATGCAGAGTTGGAGCTTGATTGCGAGCAGCTCAAAGAAGCGATCAGCCTCATGAATGATCCGATGACGCTCATTCGTCCAGAAGGAGATTGGGATCGGCCCGGCCCACTTGATCGCTCAGAGTCGGAAAACGATCCCTTCCGAAAGTCGATGATCTCGGCGCGGATGCGTACAGTCTTTGGGCAAGATGTGTCTAAATAGCGGGTGAAGGGATAGGCTCTAGATCTGGCGTCGAAATTTGAATTTGCTCATCATATGCCTTGCAACTGCGTGCAATGAGCTTGTGCTGTTCGCGGCGGTTGGCTTCCTGATTGGCGGCGTTGACGAACTGATGGTCGATCTAATTTGGATAGTGCGGCAGATATGGCGAAAATTGTTCGTGTATCCCAAATTCGCCCGCGCCACGAGTAAGACGATCAGTTCACCGCGCAGCCCCGGGCATCTTGCGGTTTTCATACCCGCTTGGGATGAGTCAACCGTAATAGCCGCAATGCTCGCGGCGACCACGGCGCGCTATCGCGGTGCAAAGTACACGATCTTTGTCGGCTGCTACCCCAACGATCAAGCGACGATTCTGGCAGTAGAATCGGTTGCCCACCCCGCTATCCGTTTGGTTATTTGCGGTGATGATGGGCCAACGACTAAGGCGGACTGCCTCAACACGCTGTGGCACGCACTGAACGCCCAGCAACTGCTCAACGAGGTAAGTTATAAGGCTGTGGTTCTCCACGATGCTGAAGATCTGGTCAGCCCTGACGAACTCATTATATTTGATCGGCTTGTTGAAACAAACGCGCTGGTGCAGCTTCCCGTTGTTCCGATTGTTGATCTGACAAGCCGCTGGATTAGTGGGCATTACTGCGACGAGTTTGCTGAAGCACACGGCAAGACGCTCGTAGTCCGTGAATTCTTGGGTGCTGGCGTGCCAGCGGCAGGTGTAGGCTGTGCGGTGCGTTTTGATGCGTTGATGAGGCTGGCGCAGGACCGTGGCGGCAACCCGTTCGATGTGGACAGTCTGACGGAAGATTATGAGCTTGGTCTGCGTCTCCATGCGCTTGGCGAAAAGACCATTTTTGTTCGGCTCTCTCAGCATGGTGGATCGGGTGTGGCGGCAACCAAGGCCCATTTTCCGACTACTCTCGAAACAGCCGTGCGGCAGAAGACCCGTTGGATCACGGGCATCGTTCTTGCAGGTTGGGATCGGCTTGGGTGGGGGCAGGGTGTATCTGAATGTTGGATGCGACTACGTGATCGCCGTGCTGTGATGGCAGCAGTGATCCTGACGTCGGCATATCTGGCTGCGTTTCTGCTGGCCATATTATGGACTGTCGGGCTGTTCACAGGCTCGCGGCCCGAAATGGTTGGCACCGCAACGGAGACCCTAATTGCGGTTAATATCTTACTCCTGTTTTGGCGGATGGCGATGCGCGCCTATTTTGTGGCGCAGCTTTATGGCTGGCGCGAAGGCCTGATATCGATACCGCGGACGCTTGTCGGCAATGTCATTGCTATTATGGCTGCGCGGCGGGCTGTCATCCAATATTGGGGTATTGCCAAAGGGCAAAGGCCGGTGTGGGATAAAACCGCACATAAATTCCCTAGTGGCAATCACCTCGGATAATGCAGATGAACCGAGCACTTCGCGCAACGGCGCTCATCGTTTTTGGGTGGGTTGGCTTGCGTACTTCCTTTGTGCTGATGTCAACCAGCGCTGAAATTTCAGCGCCGGTGACGCGACCGATTGTGGGCCAATCCGAAGCTGCTTTGTCAATTACCACAGCGGTTGCAGAAAATCGTGCAATTATGCAGTCCGCAATGGCGCGGCGCACACTCCGTAACATCAAAATTCGACTTGATAAAACAAAGTCAGAGGTACAGGTCGCAATAACTGGGGTGAGCAAGACAATTGCTCAGGAATCCGCTGACGTGCAGCAGACTGCGCCCACTCGTCCGGGTGTGCTGGCGCGGCCATTATTAGCGGTGCCGTCGCGCTTATCAGAAGTCCCGCTAGACGATTCTCCCCGTCCGCGTCGGTTAATTAATCTCAACGTGTCTGCATGGGCGATACTTAGGCCAGTCGGATCTGGCGCAAATTTGGCAACCAACGGCCAACTAGGCGCAAGTCAAGCAGGCGTTCGTTTTCAGCAGCCCCTTTTGCGTATTGGCCAGCAGTTGCCGGTTACGCTTAATTTGAGGGCGTCAACACCGCTTGACCAAAGGCTAGGCCACGAGGCAGGGATCGGTTTGGGAGTCCGCCCGGTCAAACTGTTGCCGGTTGAGCTGATTTTAGAGCGGCGTGTTGCGTTTGACAGGGGAGGACGGAATGCTTTCGCTGTGATTGCAGCAGGCGGTTTTGATGACAAACAGCTCGGCAGTAAAGCAAGCCTGTCCGGCTATGCCCAAGGGGGGATTGTTGGATTTGCGCAAAAAGATGGCTTCATTGATGGCAGCTTGCGGATCGAACGGGCCTTGTTTGACAGTAATCATACCGGCCTTCGCCTTGGTGCCGGGCTGTGGGGTGCGGCGCAGCCTCATGTTGCGAGGATTGATGTTGGGCCGATCGTCGCAGTCAAACAGCGGCTGGGATCAACAAACCTGCGCGTTTCAGCGGAATATCGTTGGCGTGTTGCGGGCCATGCGCGCCCTGCCTCTGGCCCGGCAGTTTCAATTGGAGCTGATTTCTGAATCGGTGCGCATAGTCCTTCGGGGTAATTGTGGATTCGCCGGTTTCCCCGGTGGCATCTCCACGTTAGAAGGTGGTGCTCATGCAAATCTATCTCCCAATTGCGAATATGTCGATCAATGCGCTGGCGATGATCCTGCTTGGCGGCGGGGTTGGTTTGCTGTCGGGCATGTTTGGCGTTGGCGGCGGGTTTTTGACGACGCCGCTTCTGATTTTTTACGGCATTCCTCCAGCGGTCGCGGCGGCATCAGCGGCAACGCAAGTGACAGGCGCGAGCGTATCAGGCCTACTTGCACATTTTGAGCGCGACGGCGTTGACATTCCGATGGGGGCGTTTCTTGCGGTCGGTGGATTGATTGGCGCATTGGCGGGCGCGGGCATATTTGAACTGCTGCGTAGCTTGGGTCAGATCGATACGGCAATTTCCATCCTTTACGTAATTCTGCTCGGTTGGATCGGATCGCTGATGGCACGCGACGCCTGGCGTGACATTGTCGCCGCCCGCAGTGGTCAGGCGCTTGCGCCGCGACGCCGCAACCATCATCCCTTGATTGCAAGCCTGCCGCTGCGCTGGCGTTTCTACAAATCGGGTATCTATGTGTCACCGCTTGCTCCATTGATGCTCGGCTTTGTAACGGGGATCATGACGGTGCTGCTCGGGGTTGGCGGCGGGTTCATCATGGTGCCAGCGATGATATATTTGCTTGGCATGGCGACGCGCGTTGTGGTCGGTACATCACTCCTCCAGATTGTTGTCGTCACCGCGTTCACGACAATGGTCCATGCGCTGACGACGCAAGCTGTTGATATTGTTCTTGCGGGTCTGTTGTTGATCGGTGGCGTAATCGGCGCGCAGTTTGGGACACGGCTTGCCGCAAAGCTCCAACCGCAAAAACTGCGGATGCTGCTTGCGGTAATCGTTCTCGCTGTCGCGTTACGCATGTTGCTTGGGCTCAGTTTTCGGCCAAGCGATGTATTTACGATTGATATGCTGTCATGATCCGCGCCTTGTTTCTGGTGGTCATGCTGTTCGGCCTTACGGCTGCGCGGGAGCCGGTGTTGGTGCCTGATGTTTCGCAACGCGAGGTTGATATCGTTTACAGCTTCACCGGAGCCGAACTGCTGCTGTTCGGTGCAATTTTGTACCCCGATGGCCAGGCACCGACGGGCGATGCTGATATTGCGGTTGTACTGCGCGGGCCGACGACATCGATGATTCTGCGCGAAAAACGAAAGCTGTTCGGTTTGATCTGGGCAAACGCCGACAGCACCCGGTTTCAATCGGTTCCCGGCTATTATGCAATTGCCACATCGCGCCCGCTTGAGAAGCTGATCGACGAACGGACGTCGGCGATCTACGAGTTGGGTCTTGGCAATATCCAGCTTTCGCCCAGCGAGGCTGAATCGCCTGAGCGCCAGCGCCGCTTCGAAAATGGTCTGATCGCGTTGCGCCAGAAGACTGAACTTTTTGCCGACCGGCCGGGCTCGGTCGAAATTACCAAGGGGGTGCTCTATCGGGCACGCCTCTATATTCCGGCGCGGGTGCCGACGGGACGCTATGTTGCGGAGACGTTTCTCATCCGCAACGGCAAGATTATCGCGGCGGCGACGCGCGATGTTGAAATCCGTAAATTGGGGTTCGAACGGTTTGTTGCCCGGGCAGCCGAGACTGCGCCTTTTACCTACGGGTTGGCGGCAGTTGGGCTCTCGCTTGCATTCGGATTCGCCGCGAGCGCGATCTTCAAGCGATTTTAATACTCCTGAGTTAATCAGCCTCCTGTGGTCTCGCACGTTTTGACCTGACAGGAGCAACAATGGATTTTCAGTCAAGCCAGCCGTTTGAGCAGCCATATGAGCCTGCCAATGCGTCCGATCTACGCTTCCAGCCCGTGTCGCGGATTGTCGAGATTGGTTCTGTCCTTGATATTTCGGGTTCGGCTTCACGTGTGCTGCTCAATTCGGAAACGATGACAATGCTCTCTTCGGCGAGCGACCCCAGTCTGGCGGCCGCTGGTCAGGTTGGTAGCCAGATCAAGGTGAAGGTTGGATCGACTTGGCTGATCGCCAACGTCCGCACGCTGGCAAAAAGCTTTGACACACCGGGCTATGTTGTTGCGATGATCGACTTTCTGGGGGAAGGTGATGAGGAGCGCCTGACGGGCAAAATCTATAACTTCCGTCGCGGTGTCACGCGCTACCCGCGCCCGGATGATCTGGTTTATGCTGCATCTTCCGAAGATATGCGCCAGCTTTACGCATCGGATAATCATGCCAATATCGAAATCGGCACGGTCTATCCAACCTCGGATGTGCGCGGTGCACTCAATGTTGATGCGATGCTGGGCAAGCATTTCGCGCTGCTTGGTTCGACGGGTACGGGTAAATCGACTTCGGCGGCGCTGATTCTCCACCGGATTTGTGAGCTTGCGCCGCAGGGTCATATCGTCATGATCGATCCGCACGGCGAATATTCGGCGGCCTTCAAAACCAATGGCGCGCTGTTCGATGTCAGCAATCTGGCAATGCCCTATTGGCTGATGAACTTTGAGGAACATTGCGAAGTGTTCCTTTCGACCGAAGGCAATGAACGGCAGATTGATGCCGACATTCTGTCGAAAGCTTTGCTCGCCGCACGCACCAAGAGCCGCGTTGCCGAAGGGATCGCCAAGCTGACGGTCGATTCTCCAGTGCCATATCTGTTGTCCGACCTTACTTCGATCATCCAGGCCGAGATGGGTAAGCTGGATAAGACGGGTGAAAATGCGCCCTACATGCGGGTTAAAACCAAGATTGAGGAGATCAAATCCGATCCACGCTATACCTTCATGTTTTCGGGCATGATGGTCGCGGATTCGATGGCGAGCTTCCTTGCGCGGATATTCCGTTTGCCCGGCGACGGCAAGCCAATCTCGATCATCGACGTTTCGGGCGTGCCTTCGGATATCACCTCTGTTGTTGTTGCGGTGCTGAGCCGGATGGTGTTCGATTACGCCATCTGGTCGCGCAATGAGCCGCAACGCCCGATTTTGCTCGTCTGCGAAGAGGCGCATCGTTATGTTCCTTCCGAGCGCAATGCCCATAAAAGTTCAGTTGGCAAAATCCTTGGCCGGATTGCCAAAGAAGGCCGGAAATACGGCGTTTCGCTTGGCCTGATTACGCAACGCCCATCCGATCTGGCCGAAGGTGTGCTTTCACAGTGCGGCACGATCATCGCGATGCGGCTTAATAACGAACGTGACCAAGCCTTTGTGAAGGCGGCGATGCCCGAAGGCGCGCGCGGCTTCCTCGATACCATTCCCGCGCTTCGCAACCGTGAGTGCATCGTTTGCGGCGAGGGTGTCAGCATCCCGATCCGCGTCGCGATGGATGATCTGGAGGCGAACAAACGTCCGGCCTCAAGCGATCCGGTTTTCACGCAGCTTTGGCAGCAAGTTGGCGGCGAGGATGAAATCATCACACGCGTTATCAAGCGCTGGCGCAGTCAGGGTAAGTAGCCCTAGAACAGCCCTTCGATCCTCCCTTCGTGATCAAGCCGGATTGTTTCGGCGGCCGGAACGCGGGGGAGGCCGGGCATCGTCATAATCTCTCCGCAGATTGCGACGACGAAGCCCGCACCTGCCGATAGCCGCACTTCGCGCACCGACACGATATGCCCGGTTGGCGCGCCGAGCAGGCCGGGGTCGGTTGAAAAGCTATATTGGGTTTTGGCCATGCAGACGGGCAGATGGCCATAGCCTGCCTTTTCCCATGTTTCGAGCTGACGCAATATGCTTGGATCGGCAACGGCCGAGGCTGCGCGGTAAATGCGTGTGGCGATGATGTTGATCTTGTCAAACAATGTTTCGCTGTCATCGTAGAGCGGGGCAAATTGCGCACCGGCACCGTCTGCCAGCTTTATCACCGCATGTGCCAAATCTTCTGCGCCGGCACCGCCATCGGCCCAGTGGCGGCAGATAATTGCTTCGCAGCCATGCGCAGCGGCCGCTTCGCGGATGACGGCGATTTCGGCATCGCTATCAGCCATAAAGTGGTTGATCGCGACGACCGCAGGCACCCCGAATTGGCGGATATTCTCGATATGGCGGATCAGGTTGACGCTGCCGCGCCGCACCGCCTCGACATCTTCGCCGGCAAGATCGGCCTTGGCCACGCCGCCGTTCATTTTGAGCGCACGGACGGTGGCGACGATCACGGCGGCGCTGGGCGAGAGGCCCGCTTGGCGGCATTTGATATCGAAGAATTTCTCGGCCCCCAAATCGGCACCAAAGCCAGCCTCGGTCACGACATAATCGCCCAGATCAAGTGCGGCCTTGGTTGCGATGACCGAATTACAGCCATGTGCGATATTGGCGAACGGCCCGCCGTGGAGGATGGCGGGATTGCCCTCAAGCGTCTGGACAAGATTGGGCTTGATTGCTTGAGCAAGCAGAACCGCCATCGCGCCGTCAGCCTTTAAGTCTCGCGCGGTGACGGGCGTGCGGTTGCGGGTGTAAGCGACAACGATCCGCCCGAGCCGCTCTTCAAGATCGGGCAAATCCTGCGCCAGACAGAAAATCGCCATCACTTCGGAGGCCACGGTAATATCAAACCCGCTTTCGCGCGGATAGCCGTTGGCAACGCCGCCGATCGATTGGACGATATCACGCAGCGCGCGATCATTCATATCCATCACCCGCCGCCAGACGATTCGCCGCACATCAATATCGAGCGCATTGCCCCAATAAATATGATTGTCGATCATCGCCGAAAGCAGATTATGCGCCGCCGTGATTGCGTGAAAATCGCCGGTAAAATGGAGGTTGATATCCTCCATCGGCGCGACCTGGGCATAGCCGCCGCCTGTCGCCCCACCCTTGGTGCCAAAACACGGCCCAAGCGAAGGTTCGCGCAGTGCAAGCACCGCCTTTCGGCCAATCCGGTTGAGCGCGTCAGCAAGGCCGACCGACGTAGTCGTCTTGCCTTCACCCGCAGGTGTCGGGTTGATCGCGGTAACAAGGATCAGCTTGCCCAGCGGCGCACCGGACGCGGGCGGAAGTGCAAGCTTGGCCTTGTAATGGCCATAAGGTTCAACCGCAGCCCCCGAGATGCCGAATTTGCGGGCGATTTCAGCGATAGGCAAAAGCGTCGCCGCGTTCGATATTTCTATGTCAGTCTGCATAGCCATTGGTAGCCAGACAGATGGCATGTTGGCAAGGGGCGACGTCCGCCTACGCGAGGATGATGGCGGCCCTACCCCCCGGCTGTGAATCCGAAATATGTATCACGGGCGTTTTGTGCGGCTTGT
>ERZ1292633.779-Hain-H41-02um-R1-779-length-35789-cov-6_pt1 | contig 35789 bp, 16 predicted proteins | sample MGYA00564406_ERZ1292633 | MGnify/ENA primary metagenome ERZ1292633 (study PRJEB36523, sample SAMEA6512639) | groundwater metagenome | collected 2019-01-08 | study: AquaDiva: Metagenomics assemblies of 32 groundwater samples
GCGCTGTCTTGTGTTTTCCTGGCGCGTGCTGCCGGCGCGATGGCACCCTCCTGAGTGGTTCTGGCCCGTGGGGTCGACGTGGTGGCACTGTCTTGAGTTTTCCGTGCCGGCGCGGCGGCACCTTCCTGAGTGGCGCTGGCGCATGGGGTCGACTCGGCGGCACTAGTCTGAGTGGCGAAAACGTCGCGTAAGCACTCTATTCGTTGGTTGCCGTAAAAACCCTGAGCCTGTTCCTCAAGGCTGGGGTAAGGAAACCACTTTCGACCGCACCAAGGCGTATACCCACGAATGTCCCAAGCCGTAACGGCGCATCGTGGTGACGCGGCCGCACTGTCCTGAGTGGCGGTGGCGCGTGGTGCCGACGCGGCAGCTTCTGGAACCGCGCGTGGTGCCGACGCGGCAGCGGTAGTCTGAGTGGCGCTAGCGCGTGGGGGTGACGCGGCGGCAGCTTCTTGAGTGCCGCTGGCGCGTGGGGCCGGCGCGACCGTACCTTTATCGGCGGTGGCACGCTGAATACTGCCGTCGGTCTTTCCACGTTTCCCGAATAACCGGCTGAGTATGTCCGCAAAGAGCACGCGAACGTGGCGGTGCGGCTGCTCACGCTGCGCTGGGGCGGCACCGCTCTGACTGCAGCAGTTAGGAGGAGAAACCGCCGCCGCAGAGGCAGTTGTCGCCGCATGAGCTGCCACTGGACAGATCGAGCCATCGATGCCGGCAGCACTGCTCTCAGGGCTCACCCGACGACCATCCGCCTTTCCTGGGTTTCTGGCGCCATCCGACGTACTGTCGGCATCACTTGCCTTGCGAGCGGACGCCGGTTCATTAGTATATGCCGACACCTTGCGAGCCGCTGCTGCGTGTATTTGTGTTGCGTCGTCAGTCGATCCACTGGACACAGGTTCCAAATGGAACTTCGAAATGAAGTGTGAGCTTGCTTGCGCCCACTCTTGATAGACGTTTTCTCGGCATGCCACACTTTGATTGAGCAGTTCCTGTTGCTGCGTCGCAAAGGTGAAACGTTGACGTAGTAGCTCGCGTGCGACCTGTTCCTGTTTCACGATGAGGCGGTTCCCATTGCGTGAGCATCGGCGTTCGAGCCGTTTGGCGGCCTTCATCCTCCCTTTGTCCTTGTGGTGCCGAAAACCTCCACTTGCATTTTGCCGATCCTGGCAATGGGAGAAGGCAAACAAAAATTCATCGCAAGTCACTTAAAGTTACGTCAAATTAAAGTTGGTAGAAGAGGAGCGGATGGGTTCAGCCGATTGCGATCTCGGTTCTGTGGTAGTGTTGATCACACACGAGAAGCCGTACCTGCCGCTCTATTCGCAGTAATGCCGGGACCGCGGGCGATGCCCTGCGGTATGACACGGAAGGGGGGGAGGGGGCATCGTACAATGATCATCGATCGTGAACACCCCGTCGTCATCCTAGGACGAGTCGTTTCATACAATCTCCGTCATTGGGGGGTCGAGGACCACCACCGTCATTGGGGGGTCTACCGCTGGCAGGCTCATGAGGCGCGGCCAACGCTGATGATGATGGGCACGCGCGACACGCGGCGTTTGTTGCTTCACCCAGTCCTCGTGTTCGGGTGGATTAGTGCGCCCTTTGTCGTCTCAATTTGCGTGCGCCAAACTTGGGCATTAACAGTTGGGGCACTCGAGTTCTGGAAGTGGGGAGTTGCCTCGATGCGTTCGGCCGGGGATGCGTCTCCGTTGACTAGCTGGTATGACAGTCATTCCGAACGCGCGACGAGGGCACGCACTTGTGACTTTCCCGCCGTCGGTCCAGCCGTACACCCCCGCCTTCTCCATCTCCTCCTCCTCCCCCCCATACCGACAATGCAAACGACAACGACCGTTCCCGCCGTCGCGTGCCACGACACCAAAGTGTACCTCGACGCGTGTCCGCTGCAGGTGACGATTGCCGCCGTCGAAGGCGACGGGGGGAGTCCACGCCGCGCTGCCGCCACGGCCGCTGCTCAACGAAGCCCTCGTCGCAGCCGATTCGATGATTCCCCAACGAAGGCGGCGGGCCCACCCCCAACGGGTCGGCTGCCCGGCCTATCCGTGTTAGCCCCCATCCCGTGGGCGCCGCAGCCGATGGCAGAGTGGTGGACGGTTTGCAGCCTGCGGTCGAGCGCCGCGGTGCATGGCGACACGTCGATTGACGAGGACGATGAACATCGTGATGCATCGGGATCCTCGTCGGCCTCCACCACCACCCTCTTCACTCGCTATCTCGTCAGTGAACCGGAGGGTTCCTCGCGGCCGCCATCCATAGACAGCCGGCCGACGCTGTCGAGGTTGCCCAGCGTCGCGGTCAACGGCGTGGCGACGTGCCTCGTCCACGCGCCCGCGAGCGGAGGTCAGAGTCGCGCTGTGGACCGCACCTCGATCCCGCTGCTCAATAGCGACGCGATCGTGTCCCGCACGGTGACGGCTCACGGCTGCGTGGCCGTCGGCCTTAGCAGCGGCAAAGTGCTGTGGTATCCGGTGGAAGTGCCGCCAGCCATGTCGGCGTTGCCTACCGCCGTCGGCGAGGAGGAGGATTCCTCCACGACGGCTGCGTCAACACCCTCCCCGAAGGCCGCCATCGGCTGGATCGACGATCCTACGCCGTGTTGTTTGTCCGTTACTTTGCCCCCGATCGACTCCATCGCGGCGATGAGCCAGCAACAGCAGCGACGGCACGACGGTGTGTCAGAGCACCACTTGTCAGCCAGCTTAGCGACGCCAACGACCACGTCGACCCAACTGCGCCGCATGGCGAATCGCCCGCCTGGAGGGGGGGACCCAGCCCACCTTCCTTGGTGGAAACTCGATACGGACTACGAAGCCTTGACTGCTGTTCGCTGCTTGGCGTCGTTCCCCGTGGCCAACGGCGCTCGCTCAGATCAGCCAACCGCCACCGGAGGGGTCGTCACGACGCTCACCGTCGCTGGCTTTGAGGATGGCACGGTCGCCCTCGTGTCGCCGATGCTCCTCCACGCCGTCCCATTTTACCGCCCCTCCGCGACCCGTCGCGACGCCGCCGCCGTCGTCGCGCTGGCCGTGAGTGCGCAGCCATGCCACCCCACGCGCGTCGCCGCCCTGTCCGAGCACGTCATCTACTCCATGCACCGCGATGGGGCGTTGCGACGACACACGCTGCTCCTCTCGGACGACGAACTTGTCACGGTGGGGCTCGGCGGGTCGGCCGCATCGAGGATCGGAATCGGCCAGCAGTCCGATCAGCCGGTTGTTCGCGCCCTCACGACGACGATGCTGGCGAACCTGACGACGGCCGCGGGGCGCGGGGCAGCAAGGGGGCTATCGGCCCCCCCCTCCTCCTCGTCTGAGTATCCGTCTTCTGCGACACACCACGCGGCAACACCTTATCGCGACCATCCCTTGTTGAGTGAGCCGTGCTTCCTGCTGGCGACGTGGCATCCGGACAGCGGCTGCCCGATGCTGCACTGCTTGTTCCACAGCGACTTCGTCGTGCCAGGTGACGGGGATGTGCGCGTCGTGGTCGTGGCGGACTCAGCCACCGTGGTACCGTACGGCGCAGAAGGCTCCCCGCCCAGCGCCGCGTTACAGTTTCCAGCGACAGATGCTACGCACCGTCTGGTGGCCGCGTTCAAAGAACATCAGCAGCAGTTTCATCACGGCGCGCGACGCTCGATTGCGCCCATGCGCTGTCATCAGGCCTCTCTCGCAGCCGGGGGCGCGCTCATCTCGCTCATGCTCGCGGCGGGTAAGGGGGCGTACACCGCCCTCGTCCATCCCACGCCGGGGCGGTCGTCCACCTCCTCGTGGCGCAACAGCCCGAACCGTCGTCAATTGGTCGTCGCGGCGCCATCTTCGCCGGTGTCGGGTTCCGTTTGGACTGTCGCGTCGTTGCAGCCCACGACGTCGCTGCTGGCTGCGCGCAAAGGGCCGGACGGCGTGGCTACGGAGGTGTTCGCGTGTGCGCTCCCCCACCTCACCATGGTGGAGCGGCTGTGGGTGACGACGACGCACGAAAGGGCCCACGCGATCCGCGCGCTACTGCCGCCGAGGCGGTACGCACCGTCCCCGTTGGATGGCCGCAGACGAGAGACATCCCCTTCGCGCACATCAACCGCACCGGGGGGCGGCACGTCACCATCCCGAGACGAGGTCGTCGAAGACGTCCCTAGAATTGGCCGGCTCCCAAGCCACGCAGCGGCCGTAAGCTCCTTCGCCTGCCTGCAGGCGGCTCAGCTCCTACAGGACCTGACCAGCGTCATGCAGGGGTTAAGCGTCACGGCTGTCCCTCAACCGGACCCTTGCAAACTGACGCTCGCTGCGGCGGCACCACGATCCAGGGCAGCGCTGGCAGTGACGACACGCGCCGCTGTTGATTTGCTCGGTGGGTCCCAATTTCGCTCTTCGCTGCGAACGGCGTATGATCGATGGCTGCGAGTTGCCGCTCGCGCGATGAACAAGCGGCGGATCGCGTGGCTCCGGCACCGCTGCGACCTGGTGGCTATGGAACGGCAACGCACCGTTCGATCGTCGCGATTTGTCGCGTGGTGTCGATTCGCGCAACGTCGAACTTGGCTCCGTAGCCGTCTGGACAAATTGTGCCTTCTGCGTTTGGGTCCTCGAACCGCGCTGCTGCGGCAGTACTTCCTGGCGCTGCAGGCGCACCGCCGCCGTCGGCGCAAGTCCTTCGTGACGGCGATACTGCTCCGCGGGAACGCGTCGGGCGTGCGACGGATTTATTTCATGAATTGGATTCGATTTGCTCGCGGCGCTCACAACCGGCGATCGAAGGAGCGGGCGTTGCGTTTGTTGGCTGGCGCAAACGCGTCTTTGTCCAGCGCCATGTTGCGCAGGCAGTGCTTCACGCAATGGGCAAAGGTGGGTTCCATGCGCCGGCACGCGTCCGCTCGAGAAGACATGGCTCGGGCCATTTGCGGCCACTCGGCATCCGCCAAAGTATCATGGCTGCGGCAGCGTTACGTGCAGAAGTGGCGCGCGTGGCGCCTTGAACGCAAACAGGCGAAGCTTCGCGCCACGGTCGCCGCCAGCATCGGCTCGAATCTGAAAAGCGCCGTGCGTCGGCGAGCGTGGTCCACATGGATTGAACGGATCGCAGCTGGAAAAGCGAAGTTGCAGCAGCGGCGCGCCAAAGCGGCCGAGTTGGCCGCGAAGTCCGGACAGGCCCATGCGCGATGGCGGTTGACGCCTTGGCTCAAACGCGCGCACTTGAAGGTGGCATCGGCCCTCAAGGGTCGACAAAGTGCCGCGCTCGCGCGCGCCATCGGCACCACGCCGCATGGTTCGCTCCTACTCTCCTTCCACACCTGGCGCCGATTTCTCTCGGTCATCCATGACGCCCGGCGGACGCCGAAGGCACTCGCCATGACGCTACTGCAGCGCTCATCGTCCACGTCGCAGCTCCGCTACGCCTTCGGTCAGTGGTCGTCCTTCGTCCGCCGCGCCGCGCGGCGAGCGGCGGCCGATGGTATCCTGCGGCTTTTCTCCAAACAGTCCACCGACGCGTGGCGCAGGATGGTCTTTAAGGATTGGCGCCACCTCGTGACGCGCACACGCAAGCGGCGGCAACGGCAGCGCGCGGCGTTGCTTCTCTCTTCCTTCAGCTCGCGGAAGACCTTGTCGATTGGCGTGAGCAAGTGGCGCCGATGGGTCGAGCGCCGCAAGCAGCGCATCGTGCAACTAGTCGCGGTCCAACGAATGTGCGAGCAGAACGCGACTTTGTTGCGTTGGCGGTTGCTTCAACGCTGGCGCGCCGTTGTCATCCGACATGCCACGCGCACAATCTCCGGGCTTCGCATCAACGCATCGCGCATCGACCACGAGGTTCTTTTCGTCGCCGAGGAACGGCAGGGGTCACTGGATCAACTGGCCGACGTCGCCGAGGCCACTCGGAGATCCGAGGAGTCCCTGCTGGCAGCACAGAGGTTGCAGCTCACGGAAGGTGACGAGTTGTACCTTGCCGAGGCGAAACGCGACGAGATGAAGTCACAATGTCGAGTTCTCGAACTGGAGCTGCAAACCGCAAGGGCCGAATCCGCGAAGCTCCGCGTGCTGCTCGGCCCTCGCGTCGTTATGCATGACGCCGCCGACCGGCAGCTTGAATTGCTCGACGGGCTGCTGCAAGACCTAGAGAGTGACTTGTCGACCTTGGCCGAAATCGAGCGTGACACCCTGGAGCGCAGAATGGAAGCTCAGCGACGCGTGTCGTTGGCCAACGCCCATGTCTCCGCCGTGCGGCCTCGAGTGACCATCCCCGGGACCACGGGGAAGCGACACGCGACACCCAGCACCCCCCGGCTGGAAACGCCGGCACCCACCCCGCGCCAAGACGGAGCGAATGTCGCGCCGCCGTTGCACCAAGTCGCTGCCGTCGCCCCTGTCCTCTCCGTGATGACCACGCCTGCACCGGCAGCGGACCGCCGCTCCTCATCGCCCTCTCAGTGGCGCCCATCAGTGCGCCAAGGGGTAAATACCATCTTGTCGACGGACTCCTCCATCTTGACGCCCCGCAGCGTCAGCGCCACTCGGCGAGCGCCGCTCCCGAACTTTGACCACGCCGCCGCGGTGGCGCGCGCCCAATCGCCGGCGTCGGCGTCGCTGCGACGCGCGTCGCTCGTTCGGAGCCAACAAGCACAGGATATGTTCGTTCAGCTGCGTCGGTGGCCCGCGGACGGCACCGAGCACATCCGAGAGGTCATCGCCGGGTTGCCAGCAGCCGACCGGTTGAACTCCCGCATCGCGTCGCCGCTCCACCGGAGAGCCTCGCCATCGCCCTCTGCCGCAGGTGCGTTGCGAAGCTGAGAAGAGCGAATTTTTGATCAATTCTCCAACACCCTTCTTCGCCCATATGGCCTGCGATATGGACGCCCGCCTTGTCCACCCTGTATTCACCGTCTGCTGTGCTGCAGACGAGCCCTCCAGAAAGCACACGCACGTGTGTGTTTGTCATGCCGCGAGAAGAAGCGTCTCACGTGACCACCCCCCACTCCACGCCCACTCCACAGATGAGGCCACACGATTGAATTGTTCAAACTCAGCGCGAGGGACGTAGACAGTGGGGGCCCTCTGGTTGTGGAGTGGCGCTCACTGCGACCTGACTATGTCAACACCGTCTCGACCGAGTGCGTCGCCCGCTCCTCCCGCGGCACCCGGGGCGGGCGCTAGGAGCTCCTCCGCGACGCGCCCTCCTCCGCCTGTCGGCGCGGTCAACGTGTCCAACGACCCGTCTGCCTTTGACACCGTTCGCCAGCCGCCGCCGTTGTCATCCACCGGACACGTCGCCGCCCGGCCGCCGGTGCCACCGGTCACCAACTCGCAGCGACTGGCGAACCTTGAGGACCAGGAACTGCTGGCCCGTCGCATGCTGATAGCCTGGGCCGCGGATTGCCGCAACGATAAGCTCGCGTTGCTGTCCCGGGAAAGCTTGAACCACCTGATGTTGGACGTGGAGAGCGAGGAGGCGTACTGGCGAGCCGTTGTCGCGAGTCGGGAGGAAATTTCCGTCCAAGCGCGGCTGATGCCCAATCGGCCTGCCGTCGTGGCTCAAATGCGACGAGGCGCCGCCGCGGCGGCGGCATCGACTGGCGTCTCTTCGCCTGGGGCGGGGCAGGGCAACACCACGCTGATGGCAACATCGAGCCCAGCCTCCGTTGAAAGTTCCGAGTCAGCCATCCGAGCCGTTTGGTCCAGTGTCGCACTGGACGGCGGCGCCAGCGGTGGGTTTGGAGGGGGACCCACAATGCTCCAGGAGAGCTATGGGGCGCTCCGGGCCGCGTTGCGGTGCGCCGCGACGGCCACATCATTGCCCGCGGTGGCGGTCGCGTTGACTCGGCCGCCACTGGCACCCACGGCAACGTCGCCCCTGCCGTCGCCCCGTGTGTCTCGAGGCACCCACGACCCTCCTCCTGCCGCGGGGGGTGCACCCGCTGCACCACGTGGAGAGGGGGAATACACGGGAGCATTCGACGCGGACGATGCGACGAGCGACGCGGCGGACACGGCAGCCGAAGACGCGCTTCGCGCGCGCAGTTGCCGGACCACAGCTGCCGTCGAGGACGTTGAGTACCAGGCGCGGCTGCTGTTGCTCGGTGGCCAGTTTGACCGTCGGATCAATCTTTGGCGCCGGCAGCAGCGCGTGCTGAGCGCGGCCCGGGCGCTCACGGCCGTCGCCCTCATGGACGAACCCGCCGGGCGCCGTCTGGCCGTCGTGGAGGAGGATCAGCAACGGTCCTACCTTGTTCGCCACCGCGACGCCTTCGTGCGGTCGGTTACCATGATTCAACGCGTCGCCTCTGGCGTCCTGCCGTCCGAGATTCACGAGCTCGAGCACCTCGCTCCCCTCCGCCGTGACGTGCAATTTCTGCTCGAGGGTCACGCGGCCGCGGCGCTGCTGCTCTTCGATGAAGCGGCATCGCAGTTCATCCGTGACGCGTGCAAGGAGGCGGTCACATGCCATCGTTTTCGCGTCGTGGCGGCGGAGTTGTCGGCGTTCGAGCAGGACCGCCTGTTGCTGCAGACCGCCGAGGCTCGGGGCCGCGCAGGGGTCGCAGAGGCGTGCCTCTCCGGCGTCCAAGATTTATGCGAGCGGCGACGGCGATTGCAACTGCAAAAAGCGCTCCTGGAAAGACCGTGGCAGTGGGCCTCGCTTCAGCTGTTTCAGGAGCACGTGACGGCGGCCGAAACACTGTTCGCGTTTGCACGGGAGCGAGTGGTCTCCGAATCCGAGCGTTCCGGGCTTTTTCTCGAGGAAAGCCGCCATCGGCACCGATGGGAAGCCATTGAAGAGGCGACATGGCGGGAGGGCATCGACGGGCCCGTCGCCGCCGCATCACAACAGGCACGCGCGCACGAATACGACGTTAGACGCCAACGTCTGGCTCACTTCGGCATGTGGATCGAGCAATCCGAGCAGCTTATCGTGGCCAGTCACCGCGACTGCGTGGAGCAGGCCTTCTTGAGCGAAGTGCTTCTCGCGCAGCAACGCACCGAGCACTATCGCCAGCTTCGCAGTCTTCAACACTTTCACGATGACGTGGCCGTGTTGAGCGAAATCGAATCCTACTTGCGACTGGAAGCAGAGTCGCGAGAAACGCAGGACCGAGATGCCTTCGTTCGGCTGAAGCTGTTCCGTTCCCCGATGCTTCGCGATCACTTCGGTCGCATCCTCCGCGAGTTTGAGCTTAATGTGGCCGTCGTCGTGGCCGCTGAATGCCAGCGATGCGAATCCATGCATGAGCCGCATGGCCGCTACCTGCGCGCCGATGACGAATCGACCGAACGACGCGCCATCTACGAGGCCTTCCAGGAAGAACAGGAAAGCTTCCGCTTAGCGAATCAGGCCATGCGGCAATGGAACCTGCTCGTCGGCACGGAGACAAGAATGCGTCAAGAACTAACCGTGGCGCGAGTGGCACATGTCAAGTGGCTCGAAGACGCCCGGCGGCACGAGTTGTGGTTTTCTCAGGAAGAGGCCGTGCAACGTAGCGCGATCATGGCCGCCCAACACAGGGCGTGGTCGTTCGTGCACCTGAGCGCGAACGTGCAGGGGAGGGGCCTCGGAGGGGCCGCCGCCATCCGCAGAGACGAAGCCGCGTTGGGCGGCGTGGCGTTCTTACTCGGCGCAGAGGCACTCGGTCGTAGCGAGATTTATGAGTTGACCGCCATGGACTGGTCCGACGTCCTGGACCAGTGCCGCTACGAGGCAGCTCAGTTGTGGCGGCGGAAGTTCGACGTCCTAGAGGCGCGTGAGGCCGCCGCCCGCGCGACGGGTTTCGAAGCGGAGGGTTTCGTCCGCCACCACGCCGTCGACGAGTTGCACCGTGTGCAGTGGGATCACCTCCGAAGCCGCGACTCCCTGGAGTTCTGGGAGCGCAGCGTCCTCTTACTCCGATGGGTGTTGGAGGAGAAAGAGCTCGCCACCCGGGCTGGGATGCTCGCCGAGGAGGATCGGAGTTGGGCCGCCCTCGTCGCACGGCTGCGCGTCTACGTCAGCGACACGGTCGCGTCGATGGCCACGTCGCTGCAGTTCGACGAAACGCATCACCGCCATCATCTCCGGTTCGAGGAAACGAGCGATCTCGCGCAGCAACGACCGTGGTTCGACATGTACGGGCGCGAAATTGCTGACCGCGAAACATTGTGGGCCGGCGAACGCCGTGAGGCACAAGCGCTCGCACGAAGTTACCAGGGCCGTATGGATTTCTTTGCCCGGCGGCGCGTCCTGGAGGCCGTGGAGGAAGCGGCGCGTAACGGGCTTCAGCAGGAGCAGCTCTCCGCCTCGGGTCCCCTCTGGGAGACGAAGTCCTTCCTCCTCGCAAATGTGTCCCGCGACATGGTCCACGCCGCGGCGACCGCGCCACACGCCTCGCCGGCAGTGGGGGACGGCCGTGCCGCAACGGCAGCCGTTCGCCAGTCGACCGTCGGAGCCGCTTCTGTGTCGGCTGCGAACGACTCCGTCTCACTCAGTAACTTGAGCGCGATTGTGTCGGACCCTTCTGCACCCGCCGACGCCGCCGCCGCGGTGTCAGCCGCGCCAAGAGCGTCACGAGGCTTGAGGCCGGAGAAAGACGTGACACCGCCGCCGCCTAGAATCCAGCGGTCTTCCGCCGCTCGGGGAGACAGCTCTGAAAATAAGTCTGGCCACACGACGAATTCGAGCGAGGTATCGACCTCCCAGCCCGTGAGAAGCATCTTACGTCCCAGTAGCATGACGGGTGCGCCGCCTGCCCCCTTGCTGCGAGCGTACTTCGGCCTCCGGTTAGCCGACGGATTGCACCGGCCCAACGAAGGGACCACACTGGAGTATCTGTGCCTCAAGGTCGTCGAAGCGTTGCCACCGAGCGCGCCTGCCTTGCAGCCGGGCGACATCATCGTGAGCATCGACGGCGTCCCCGTCACCAGCCTGGACGCCGCCACCGAATTGCTGCGCCGGAGACCCATGCCAAACCACAAAGCGGCACCGACACGTCCTCAGCCGTTCGAAGGGGCCGGCGGTTCTCCCGCGGCGTCTGACACTGCCACTGCCACGTCACTAACCACATCGGCGGCTGCGGTATTTGAGGTTGTGCGCCAGACGACCACGAAAACGACGATGGTCCGCCATGAGTCCGCGGGCGAAAGCGGAGGCGCTACGATTGTGTCATTTCGGGTGACGGTAGAACCCAGATTCGTCGCCGACAACGCTCCGCTGTGAGAAGAAGATTGCGGAGTGAACGCGTTCAGGAAACAACGCGTCTTTTTTTTGTAGCTTCAGGTTTGTTTTAGATCATTCCCCTTGTTGTCGCGTCCAATTTACCTTTCAACTTCCGAACGTGTCACTTGGCTAGGCACAAGGAGTACCCCCCCAACACTGCCTCCAATACATTTTTTTTTGAGTGTTCACACCCAAAGGAGCAGGCACGAGAATTATTTCTGAAGCGCTCTATAGGGCGCCATGACGGCCACGGCATCTCAAGAACACATTGGCCCACCGGCTGAGCGGGCTGCTGATGACTTAGCGGCAAACGTTCGTCCGCGTGAGGCTGCACCGCTGGCCGATGGCTGCAACGGAAGCGAGGGTCAGGACCGTGCAGAAGCCGTCGCCGACGACAACGACGACGAGGCAAGCAGCGACGTCGACGAGGAACGCAGGGACGCGCCAAATCGTCACGTCAAACGTTGGCAACTCACATGGGAGACGATGCGAAGCGCCGAAGTTGCCGTGATCGCTGGAGTCTTCCTCCTGCCCTTCGTCCTGGTCGACGTCGCGAATAGGCGGCCGGGAACCACGAAAAGCAATTGGTTGCAGACTCTCTGTGATGCGTGTGCATCGATCCGTGCTGCAATTACGGCTCCGCGGGATTAGAGAGAGCCTCCAGCCGACCAGCGGATGAATCCCTCCAAATACCGGTGGCCCACCAGTGGCATTCAGGTGAATGGGGACGCATTCGGATCATCCCCAGGTGTCACCACAACCCCCCCTAATACCTTTTTTGCCTCGTGTGATACTACCGTTTCCCACCTCCGACCGAGAAGAACAGGGTGCCACGACACGTTACAGAGGGAGATAAACAAAGGGGAAACACGCGAGAAATGTGTTCCGAAGCCCGCGATCCCACGTTGAATATTTGCTCTCCTTAGCCCCCCCCCCACCGATAGTACAGCACCATCGTAAGTGCAGCCACATCAATCAACCAGGGGAGACGACATCACGATGGCAGCGTCGCACATGAAGATGGCATGGACCACTCGCGTGTTGTCGCTTTGCATGACGTCCATCATGTGCGTGAGCACGATGGCTGCCGCGTCTGGGAAGTACTATTGCCTGTCGACGGCGGCGGGTTCGGCCATGGATGCCAGTCAATTCACCGTCCGAGAAGATGCTTGCGACGCCGCCGCGGTCATCGATGCAGTGGAAGCGTTTTACGACCCAACTTTCAACGAGACGGGCTGGGATTATTTGAAAATTTCCACGCTGAAGTACGCGGAGGCCGCGGCGTCCTTCACCTCCACCGGGTTCGACCTTTTGGCAAGACCTTCGGCGCTCTTCGCCGCCGGCTATTTGGAAGGTTACCTCACATTTGATCGAATATGGGCCATGTATCTCAACACCATTCCGCCCTTGAACGTCACGTTCGCCGTGAGTCGCTGGATCGACGACCAGATGGCCTACATCAACGGCACGTCCGCCGAGGCGCTTGCCGCATGGCGACGGGTCGCGTCGGCGAATAGCTCCACCGTCCCTTCGAATGAGACGGTCTTCTGGTTGTCGGTTCACTCGATGCTCCGCCAAATCGAGGGGATGCAAGCGGGATACACGGCCGCCTTGTCGCAGCCGGACACGCCTTGGGCACCCGCCTCCATGATCGCGCTCACCGCACAGCCGTTGAATGCGACCCAGTTCTTCTGGCTCAGTTTTCAGCTGGAATTTGACGACGTTAACGCGGCGATGTCGATGACTCAACAAGGACAGCCGAACGTGCCGCCGCCGACGACGATGTCTTCATCCTCACGAACGCGTCCGCGAGGTCACTGCAGCGGCCTTATCCGATCCACGCAGGAAGATTTGCTTGTGTCCCACGTGACGTGGTTTAGCTACCAGTACATGCTGCGCCAGTACAAGGTCTATCAATTCGGCACTACGAGGATTGGCCTGTCGGGATACGCTGGGGTGGTGCACAGTAGCGACGATTGGTACACGTCAAGCCAGAGCCTCGCGATTCAAGAGACCACCAACTTGCTCTACAATCAATCCCTCTACGTGTACCTCACCCCGCGGACGGTTCCAGAGTTCATCCGCATCATGACGGCCAATTATTTCGCGACGACGGCACCCGAGTGGGTTTACTTCGCGTCGTACAACAATAGCGGGACGTACAATAATCAGTGGATGGTCGTGGACATGAAGCAGTTTACGCCTGCCACACCAGGCGGACTCGCCGCTTCCGTCATCGGCCCGGATACACTTTGGATCTTCGAACAGCTTCCTGGCCCTTACCTGCGTTACGGGGACGTGACCGACGTGCTTCGTCGACAGGGGTACTGGGCATCGTACAACTTGCCATACTTTCCAGACGTCTACATCGCTTCGGGCAACCAGCAAATGTACGAAACGTACGGCAGTTTCTTTTCCTATCACGAATACGCCCGACCGCTCATGTTCGCACGGATGGCGCCGAACGTCACCAACCTTACGGACATGGAAACCGTGATGCGGTACAACGACTATCGACACGATCCCCTATCGCGCATCCCCAACTGCACGGGCGAGCCTAACGAGGTATGCCAACCGCCGTTCTCCGCGACCTTGGCCATCGCATCTCGAGGCGACCTTGACCCGTTTAACTCCACGGGAATGGGTCCATTGGGCAACGTGGAGAAGAGCTCGGTGATGCAATTTGGCATGCAAAACCTTGGTGCCATCGATGCGAAAATCACGAGCTACTCCTTATTGCATGTGGCAGAGAAGGCCGCCTTCTCGTCCCTGGCCTTGACGGAAAAAATCGCCACATCTGAAAACGGCGTGTTAGTTAACTATATGGCCGCGACGCAGGAAGACGGCCGAGTGATCTGCGGGCCGCCCGTCGGCGGCGCTAGTGACCTCGCACCGTTTAATTTCAGCGGTCCCATCTTCTTCGGTATGAGCCGCTACTTGCTGGCGCAACAGTATGACTTTCCGTGGGTCACGTACTCTACGATTGCCGTGCCCGCGCAACCCTCCCAACCGCGCGCTCGCTCTCCCGCGCTTGCGATTCTCTTTGGTGTCGGCGGTGGCCTCGCGGCCATCGCCGCACTCATTTACCTCATCAACATGGTGATGCGCCGCCGAAGCAAAGGCGACGAAGCCGCGCCGTTGAACGCGTAGTCCGATTCACCCCCTCCATACCGGACTCCGTTTGCCGGCTCCTTTTCTCCCCTAATGGTGCCACTCGGTAACGTTCAGAGCTGACGCGAAACCTCTGCGCACGCGTGGAGATCACGTGGTGCGATACCAGCATTCTGTTAACGGTGCAAGGCAAATTGTCATCCCCACCACGCCGAAGGCTTTGTGCCAAACCAACTTGGTGAATTTAACCACCCGTGCCCCCGACCCGTTTCCCCTATGGCCGACGCGTCAGTCGTCGTCCTTCGCGCGACGTATCATGCCGAGGACGGCGATCACCTCGCGGCTCCGCCAATGCCATCGCGGCGCGAACAACGCGACGGCGATCAAGAAGGGCCGTTTCACGGCGCGGAACGTGAAGCCGTGAAGTCGCTGATTGCCCGTGCCTTTCTCGAGGGACCCTACCACGGGCTGACCGCAGACGATATGGAGGGCCTGTCACCGCAGCAGCGTGTGCAGTCAGCCGCGTCGTCCGTGTGGGACCGGGTGGCGGCGCGCACCCTGCACGTCATCACGGCATGGTTGCCGAATGGAGAGGGGCAAGGCAATGCATTGCCTACCGGGGCGATCGACAGGACCGTGCAGTCCCGCCCCTCTCAACGCCAAGAACAACTCGCCGGGTGCCTCGTTTTCGAAGAATGGCCCTACGTCATGACGAGTGGTGCGGATACCGTTGTGCGCACGGTCCTCTACGTCGAGCTGGTCGCCGTCGATCCGCAATGTCAGGGACTTGGCATCGGCACCATGATGTTGGGCATGCTGTATCGCGGAGAGTACTTCTACAATAAATTGATCGCGCTGCACACGCATCAACGAAATGTTGCCGCTGCCAAGTTCTATCGCGAAAGGTGGAATTTTCTGAAGCCTGGCCCTCTGCTCCAGGCGGCCCTCGACGAGCGTTTCCCTCACAGGAAAGACTCCTACTTGAGCTTCGTGAAGCTCGTGGGTCGGGATGCCGACGTCTACGTGCCAATTCCACCCATCATGCGGGCCACCGCTTCCGCCTCCTCGCCGCAAAAGCGAGAAGGGATTGCTACCGGTCAGTCGCATTTTTGGCCACACTCCGTCACTCGCACCAATTACCAGAGTGTCGATAGCGTGTTTCGACAGGTGCGCGTCCTCACCGGACCGGAGCAGCTCCTCGCCGCCCCCCCTCATCCCGCACCGCGCCATCAAGACCACAGCAGCGTCGGCGGCATTGGCAGTACAACCGATGACGCGGCGTCGCAACCTCCACCGAACGCACATGCTGAAGGGTCTGGCACGACCACGCGAATCACCGACCATGCGGCTGTGAGTCAATGCCTCCTCGCGGGAGGGCAACCCGTGGCGCCGATATCCGATAGTTCCAGGCCGCCCTCATTAGTCGACCGGAGTGGACAGCCGTCGTTGAACATCCCACGCTGCAGCGGGGCAGGCACGACATCGACGGCGGGGCGACACCCCTCGCCGCCCGTTCTGGCTGCCGCCGACGTCGACGAGGGAGAGCCTGCACCGACGAATGGGCTGCGTTACCACGAGCCACACTACCCGCCAGAGTTCATTGGTCGTGGTGGAATGGGGTGCGTCATCACCGGCTACCTCTTTGCCCGCGGCGACACGACAGACGGCCCGCCAATCTGTGGCCTGGTGAGCGGGCCGCTGGCCATGCCCCAATGGCGCATTACCGAGCAGACCACCGACGTTCGAGGACACCAGGGACATCGAGTGATAACATCGGCCGTCGCGACGCACGACCGTTCAACGCGGTGGCGCTCGACGATGCCGGCGACGACGGCGGAAATTGTGGCCGTCAAGTTGTTTTCCAAGTCGCTCGAGGTGGCGAACCGAGAGTGCCGCTACGCTACCACCGCGGCAGAAAACGTCTCCAAGTATGACCAAGTCGTCCAAGTGAGGGCCGTCGCCTTGGACCCCGTGAACAGCGACTTCCCGGCGCTGGTGATGGAAAGGGCGGTTGGATCCCTCAACGATTTTACCCAACCGACATCCACTGTCAGCCAGCGAGTTGCCTTGACGAGCGGCGACGCTTATTGGAAGCATGTGGCGAACATTGGTTTGGCACTAGTAAACGCGGTCCGAATCTTACACGAGAACGGGATCGTTCATCTCGACCTCAAGCCTGCCAACGTGCTGGTGTTTGATGACAGTTACAAAGTTGCGGACTTCGGCTTGTCCAAGCGGCTGCTGAAGCCACCACCCATGCCGGACGAGGCCACACTTGCTGATGGCCAAGACCAATTGGACAGCCGTGCCGAGTTTTTTCTGAGCCAAGGCGGCGGGGCTGGAGGCGGCACGGCGGGGTACGCGGCCCCCGAACAGTCTGACCGCAGCTTTCCACTCGCATTCACCAACGACTTTTACGGAATCGGGGCCGTCTTGTGCTATCTATGCTCGGGCGAGCCCCCGACGCATACCACGGACGACGGCCGCTCCAATCGAACGCTGACTTTCATGTCGTACGCGTTGGGAGTCCCGCCCCCTGATTCGCTGAAGCAGCTGATCACGATGTGCCTGCAACGCGATCCGAACAAGCGCCCCCCACTGAAAGCCATTGTCACCTTCCTCAACAACGCCGCCGAGGAGCTGAACACCTCCGCCGACGGCCGGAAGCATCGGATGTCCGTCGCGGAGCGCCATCTCGGCGTTGTCGAACCAACGTCGAATGCTGAGGACGCCGTGCTGTTCAGCGCTCCGGGAAGCTTCGGCAGTCTTCGTGCGTGCTTTGCTCTCTCGCTAGATGCTGAGTGGGATAAGTCACTGAGTCGGCGCGACAACACGCCGCCGCTTTGCTCCGCGATACTTCGGGAGAAAAACTGCCTGACGGCGCCCGAGTTCCGAGCCGCGTTAATTAAGGAAGGATTCGAGCCAACTGGGCAAAGTCCGCCGAGGGCGAGGCGCTATCGCTTCAGCGACAACTGCTTCTGGGGCATCGCACACTATGTCGCATGGTCAGGGAGAGTGGAACTCTGTGTGGTCGCTGAAGAGTTTGGATTCAACTTCACGTGCGACAAGGACATATTTGGCCGGACGCCGTGGCACTGCGCGGCGCTTGGTGGCGTGCGGGCAGCCATGAAGTACTGCTTTCAGCGAGGCGGCTATCAAATTCCCCACACGGACGTGATGGGCTTCAACATGCTGCACTACGCGGCCTGGGGTGGTCACTTGGCAGCTTGCCAATGGCTGATCGGCGACGAAGCGGGGTCCCGCTTCGAAATACAGTACCGGACTCCTGTCGATCGGCGGTCGTATGTGCATTTTGCCGCGCTCGGAGGCTGCCACGAGACGCTGGCCTACTTCCACAGCAAGGGGCTGGACATGGCAGAGCTGACGGCCGACGGGCGAAATATCGCCCACTATGGCTGCTTGAGTGGTAATATCAAAATGGTGCAGCACATAGAATCGCGTTTCCCGGACATGTTCCGCGTTCGTGATGCCGAGGGCCGCTTGCCGATCGCCTTTGCCGTGTTGTCCGGTGGTCGAGAAATGATCGACCGGAGCGAGGTGTTGTGCGGAGTCCTAATCAGCGACTTTCTGGGGGCAATGCGACGCGACGCTCATGAACTACATCGCCGAACGCTTGGGCGGGGACGGATGCTGGTCCGCTCGGGATAAGCGCGGCCGCCTGCCGCTGCACTACGCGGCGTTGAGTGGCAGCGTCCACACCATCAGCACGTGCCTTGCGCATGGCGGGGCGCTCGATGACCGCGATACCGACGGCCATGATGCGCGGGACTACGCCGTCTTGGGCGGATCGCACAATTCGATCCGTGTGTGCTGCCAAATATCGGCGGCGGATGAGGGAGACCTCACCGCGGCGGCGGCGCGCATCCCCACATGGAAGCCTTCCTACTACGCGTGGAGAGGCCTGCGCGGCGACTTTCGCTTCGTGCCGCGCAATTGAAAAAGGCGTGACTGCGATTCTCTCGCGCCGGCCGAGCGAGATGCCCTACTTCTATTCAGTGGAAGTAATCAACTGCGTTCCGGCTTTTTTGGGGGAGTTTTTTTTTGCTCTTCGAAGGAGCGGATAGTTTCAGCTCGTTCTCTATTGTTATCTGCTGACGGTCTCATCGATCACCCGATCCTTCCTTCCTTCCCCCCGTTTCTCCATGATGCCACGCACGACGTAGTCGTCGTCTTGCGATTGCCGCGATGAAAGGCGAACACCCCTCTCCCCACTCCCTCGTCACCTTCACGCGCTGGTGAGGTGACGGTTCACTCTGAGGTGAATTGAAGTTTCTAAGCTTTTACGCTTCCATCCTCCCCAACAGCGTTGGTGGCCGAAAGGAACGAAACCTATGACTAGTAGTGGCCGAAATCCGACCATGTCGTGGGGAGACTACGGAGACCAATCCATGGTCCCGCCCGGCCGGAGCGCCCTCTCCGCGTCCTCGTCCGATGCCCCGAGGTCCCACGGGCCCACGTGGTCCAAACTGACGGCGCTGCCCTTCGATGCCCCCTGCACGTTGACGGCGGGGCCGTGGGCGAACCACATTGACCGCATGTCGTTTGTCTCAGGCGCCACAGTCGGCGCGCCCGGCATCGTCGCGGCCTGTCGCCTGCCGATCCTACCTCCCCCGGCGGGACTGCCAGCCCTATCGGGCAACCCAACGACCGCTTTCGTGCCACCGCCGTCGCTCCCCGCCGCCGCCGCTGCCGCGTTCGTGTCGGCCACCGTCCACTGGACGGAGCATTGGAAGGTACGGCTCGCGTCGCTTAACGCGGCACCGGAGCGACCGCGGCCCTCCCATGTTGGCCCTTGGAGCTGCGCCGAAGGGCTGGCGGTCGCGTGGCGCAGCATCCTCGCCGCGTCAAACGGCTCCGACAAGAATAATAACAGTAAGCCGACCGTCGCTGCTGTCGTGGCCGGAGCGACCGCCGCGGCGGGCCGCACTATGTTTCTTCATTACTTCGAGGCGTTTCTGATGTTCCTGGTGGACGCGATGGAAACCGCGGGCCTCTCCGGGGGGCAAATTTTGACGCCCGCTGAGTTGGCCGCGATGATGCAGGAGCATCCGTGTTTAGCGGGCGTGCCGGCGCTTTCGGGCACACAGCGTCACTCGCACCTGGGATCCAGCAGCAGCTCTGCGGCGGCGAAGCACCACCACGGCGGTGCCCCGCGTGGGGGGTCACCAGCGACGTCTGAAACCGTTTGGGCAGCGGCCGCGACGACCATTCCGCTGCCGCCGTTTCCGTGGGTCGCCGACCCGCCGACCACCCCTGCCGCTGCCCCCCTCATGGCGGTTCCTCCTGCCCTCCCACCCGCCGTGGGTGTGGACATCGCCATGAATGCGTGCGTCGGCGTCGCGGTGCCCACGGAGGATCGCCTCCTGCGTTTCCTTGCGGTGCGAGTCGTCGTGCATTTGATGCCCGTCGAAGTCGTCCTCCGCGCGTTGGCACTCGTGCCGCAGGTTGTCGCCCTGGCGCAGCATGCCGGCGTGCACGGATCGGATCCCGCGCTCCGCCTGGTGCCGGAGCCACCGTCGCCGGACGTCATCGTACGTCGTTCCTGCGGTGCCCTTTTGGCGAGAGCGCTCGCGGCGTCGCAGCCTCTGTGGACCCCCGTCGAACAGTATTGCAAGGTGCTACTGACTGTGTAGCGTCGATCCGTCCCGCAGGCCGCGTCATCGGTCGGTGCTTTGACCCGACCACCCCTCACCACTGCCACTGGTTCGTGAGTGAATGACCTAATTCCCCGACGGTCCCCCTGTTTCTCGAAAACTGCAAGCCGCTTCAACAACCGTTGGTGACGTCCCCCCTCCTCCTCCCTCTTCACACCGTGGTCGCTCAGCACAAGAGGCCACGGTGCACCCCACCCCATGGACTCATGACCGTGGCACACGGAGAGATGACGACCCCCGTGACGCTGCCTGTGCACCCGCCAACGACCTCCCGCGTCCTCCTCGCGTCGCTCTTTTTATTCCTGTGCTGGGCTGTGGTGCCAGCCGCGGCAGTGCCTCGACAACTGCTCACGCTGCTGCCCCCTGCGTCCGATGCGCCGCCGCCAGTCCACACGGACGTTGTGTTTCAATATGAGATCGTGATCCTCAACGGCAACCGCACGGGGAGTCGGCTCGAGTTCGTCGGTTGCACATTCTTTCACGATGTGACAATCGCCTTGTCACCCACCACCATCGTTCCACCAGCAACATCTGCAGCCTTATCCCAAGAAGAGACAGACTTGGCGCATCGACTCGTGGCGGATGTGCGGATTCACTTCCTGCGATGCACATTTTATGGGTCCGTGACCGTCTTCTCGGCGACAAGGGCCGTCCTCTCGTTGAAGAACGTTCAGGTGTCCTTCGCCGAGTCCAGCCTTCAGAACAACGACGGACACGGCGTGCTCATCGACTTGGGGGGCCATCGACGCGACAACGTGAGCGACGACGACGACTTCGACTACACGACGTTCGAAGCAGTGCGACCGGCCGGTCACATCGACGACATCGACTCGGTCGCAGCGGATCGTGTCCCCCGCGGCCTGATTGGGGAGGGATCAAGCTTCAACCTGAAGAATGTGACGATCACAGCCAAAACCGCCGCCTTCGAGTTTCGATATGCGATAGCTGAGACCGAGGCTGGAGCGTTGCTTCTTGCCGGTTGCCGTTTGAGCCTCGTCGAGACGTCGAAGTGCCTTACGAGTTCGGACGTCACCGTTACCTCTTTCTACATCACCGCCTTGTTGCATCACGTGAGCTTGCGACCGGGCGTCGCGACTCGTTCGGCGGCGAACGCAACCGTGGCTCCAAACGTCGGGTCGCTCGCGATGCTCGATATCTCGGACTGTGCGATCAGTAGCGTCGCCTATTGGGCAGGAGGGATTTCAAATCCGCAACGCTGCACCACCCTCGGAGTCTATTTATCCGGTCTCGACGCGGAACAACGTGTAGCGACAATAGGTGCCGGTGTCCTGGGCGACGAAGGGGTGAAGTTCAGCAGCGAATTCGGCGTCGCGGCGGTTGGGCTGCGCAACGTGTCGATCGCGGTGCGCGGCATCGCTGGATCGAGCTCCGTCGCGGCCATGCGATGGGTGGTCAAAAAGGCGCCGAAGAACGTCACTTCCGCATCGACCGTCGACGACGACGGGTACTTCACGATCCTGTCGATCGACCGGGGTGGCTCCACCTTCGACGGAGCGGGGTACTCCCTGTCCGTCGCGGCGCTGCAATGGTCACTGCCACCGCCTGGCGACGTTGCCGTCCTCTCCCCGGAGTCGACGTTAGTCCGGAGCGCCGACGCCGACGACCCCCCACACACCGCGGCCGAGTTTCGTGCTCCTCCTGCCTCCAACGCTCGCTTCCTTCCATGGCCCACCGACGACCCGCTCACAGGGAATCCTCCGTTCTGGCGATATCTAATGATCGACGCGACGCCCTCTGCGGGCGTGGCGTTATCCAATCTAGTCATAGGCCCCAACGGGGTGGTCCGAATTCAACAGCTTGCGGGCGGCGATCTCCAGATCGCGAACCTCACCACCTTCCCCATGGTATCGGTTGTGCTCAGCGAGAGTGCCTTCGCTGCGCCCGTTCGCCTCGAGGGCCTATTTCTGGGCGCCTCGTCGACGCTGGAACTGAACGCCATGAATGTGACGACACCAAACCATCCCTTGACGCTGCGGTCGGTATATCTCGGCCGCCGCGCGGCGCTCCGGATTTCGAATGTAGCCGTGCAGGCTGTGTGGCCTGCGTGCATGACGTACACCTACGGCACGACGACGCTCATGTACGGCGTCCGTATCGCCGGCGTTGTCGCGGGCGATGAGGCCACCATCGAGCTGACGCAGGTCAACGCAACGGTTCGAGGTTCCTTTTCGGGTGAGTTCGGGGGTGACCATGGCCGATGCACAGTCTACTGCGTGGCCATCGAGCAAGCGAGGCTCAGCCGGCGCGGAGCCACCCTGCGGCTCACGTTCGTGCAGACGTCCATGCGAGGGCTGCCCGGGTCGCTCGTCGTACATGCGCTGCTGGTGTCCTCGGACGACGGGCCGTCGATGATCCGGCGCGCCTTCCAAGACGACGCCTTCGTGACCTTGTGGTTACGCGCATTGGACGTCCGGTCGGCCACTGAGACCGACTACCGCTCGATCACGGCGATTTTTCGTGGGGGTGGCAGCCTGGTGGCGTCCCCCCAGGCACGTCAACCCATGCGACTCACGCTCGGGCTGACGACGGTTCTACAAGGCGTCATCGCGGAAGGGTCTGTTTGGCTCGATAGCGTGCCGACGAAGGCGTTTAGGGTGACGGATGTGTTGGCCCTCCCACAGTCGTGCATTGTCGTGCGAAACTTGACGATGCTCCCCAGTGGTGCGGAGGACGTCCCTCCGACGTTGCGGAACGTCGTCCTCGATCGAGAGGCGATCTTTCGGTTCGTCGGCATGAAGATCGTCGCGACGAACATTGGGATGCGCATTGAGGGACTCACCATCCGCAAGGTGGGAAATCAACACATGATAGGAGGGTTCTTCATCGAGGACACTCGCATTGACGCCCGGGATGAGCAATGCATCGCTCCCTCCGTGACGCAAACGGAAGAAGTAGTGGCTCTTTCCATACTCAACGTGTCTGCATGCCACGTTCCTCACGGATGGCAAGGGACGACGACGTCCGCCACGGCGACAGAAACCCCCTCGGACCCGGCGATGTGGGCCGACGCGTCGTGCGGTGGTGGTGGCACCATTTTATCGGACGACGAGCAACGACCACCACAAATCACCTTGCGGCGCGTAACGCTGTCGGCCGTCGGCTTGTGGAAGGGTGGTGGGTTCGACCCTCAGTACACGGACCGCTGTACCCCGGTGGGTCTCGCGATTTCGTCCGCCAATCATCAAGCCAGCAGCTCGGCGGCGATGACTAGTAGTAGTGGTAGTGGAGCGCCAGCGCTTTCCGTGCTGCTGGAAGACGTTCATGTGGTTGTCTCATCGTTTCATCCGGGCAGCCGAAGCACCTTTGCGACGGTGATGTGTGGTGCCGCGCCAACAGCGGCGCCCCTCAACGTCACGATTCGCTGTCTCGACGTCAACGGCGGCGATGGCGTGCGCCTTCTCGCCTCCTCCTCCGCCGCGCCGCTTTGGTGTCCTGAACCGAGGATCGTACTAAACGCAAGCACGGCCGTCGCTTCACTTCTCCTCACAGCAAATGGCGTCGCGACCGCGGCTCCACCCACTTCTCCGGAGGCGGTAGGCGGGGGTCTCGGCGGTGGGCGCTGCGACGACGGCGGCAATCGTAGTGATTGGTCACCAGCGGGGGGGCCAGCACCAACGGTAGGGCCGGAGGAATCTGTGTGTCTCTCTCCACTCTTGCGCCGGTTCCCCGGATCGTCCACGGTGACCTTTGAGCAGCCAAGTACCCCGTCGCTGTCGAGGAGCATCGTGCCGCCGCTCCCGGCCATTGTAGGCGAGTCAACCGCCGCGACGGCTTCACGTGACCAACCCGCGAGCACTACGACAACCTCCCCCTTGTTCACAACTCATGCCACTCTTCGAACAGGCACCGAGGGAGCCCTGTCCAATCATTCCTCGTCTGGTCCGTTGTCCCTAACGGCGACGTCCAACCCATTTTCGACCGTCGCGGTCTCCCCAACCGACCTCCCACTCAATCTCCAGCGCCGGACCAAAAGTGCCACCGTTGTGGTGAATGGCGCATCGCCGATGGATTCACTGAAGCACCTCGGAGGAAATGGAGCGATCTTTTCTGCATCCCTCGCGGCTCGCTTATCCACCACGGGCGCCGCTAGCAGTGTCGTCGCCGGCTTGCTCGGCGTCGCGCCGTGGGCATCGTCGGGCCAAGGTGGCACACTGGTGCGCTTGCTGCAGTCTCGCAGTCGCTGCGACTTGGCTATTCTCAACTCTGAAGCGACCACTGTGTTGTTTGAGCCGCTGCTGCTGTTCGACATTGGCGTGGACTTGTTTCCAACTCACGCCGCTCCGGCGCCGCTCTTTGCGGTGATAGGTCGCGCCGCGACCGCTATGGCCGCCACTGCGGGCCTGCAAATTGTTGTCCTGCTCACGGCCATCGTTGCCGCCGCCTTGGAGCTGCGAGGAAACGGTGGCGTCAGCCATGCCGGGGTGCGGCGTGCCGCGATCGCGAGTTCGACGCTGCACGCCGCCGTCACCACATTCTACGTTCCTAACGTGGTCGCGATGTGCGTCCAGCTGTGGTCGGTTCGCGGCGGAAATGCCGAGGAGCGGCACATCGTAGCGGTGACCACGGCAACCGCGGTCGTTGTGGCCATCCTTCAAGGCCTCGTTCTCGCCGCGGTGGGCGCCTCCGCCGGACTTTCCTCTCCTTCAGCTTCGGATCGACGCACCGCGATCGCGGATGACGGGGGGAGCCGCGGGCTTCGTGCATTGTTGCATGTACATCGGGACGGCCAGGTAGCACATCCACCCGACGAGACCCCGACCCCTGTGCTGACGATCGCGGACAGCCTTCATGCCACGTGGCTGCTCCGCCGCGTTCACCAGCCGTTGACAGAGGACGCGCGGGATGGCGGTAGCCGTGCCATTATTCGAATCTACGCGGCAGAAGACTTGACGGCCAACGTGGTGAATGCCGTATGTTGCAGCTTGCCCGTCGGTTCCCTCGCGGCTTGCCGCACGCTGCTGGGCTTGACAGTCGTTATCACGGGGTTACATGTATCGTATCTGCTATTGATGCGGCCGTACGTCCGTCGATTCGACACTGTCGTGTCGACGTCGCTCGCAGTGGCTTCATTCGGTGTCGCCCTCGTTTCCTTGCTGGCGCCAACACCGTCGACCGAGTGGGATGAGAGGATCGCCGTCGCCGCCAGCGTCGCCGCAGGGTTAAACTGGTTCATGCTGGTGATTGGTGTCGCCGATGCCCTCTACCACGAAGTGGCGCGGCGACGCGGAGACAGCGGCGGCGGCGGAGGGGACTCGAAGCGTTGTCACCCCGCCCAATATGCCCGCTCCGCGGGAGAATCAGAAGAAGGAGCAACCAGCAGCGTGCCACTGCTGTCTCAGCCACAACGCGGCGAACCAGATACCCACCGTCAGGCACCAACGGCTGTCGCCAATCCACTCATCGCGAGTGGAGAGATGGCTTGACTTTTTCAAGATCAAAGTAGTTCCTCGTGTTCATCCTGTGAGCTGTGTAGCGCGACGCACGGTCACCTCACGGAAACACAGGCAGTTGCTGCTTCTTGTGCCATCATCTGAACAGCTTTCAATACCACAGTGCCACTGTGGCTCTCATACTTGTAACCACATTTTTGTCCCCTCACACACGACACACGATACAGTCCATGACGTCACCACCGGGCGCCAGCAGCCTCTCATCCGCCCGCCCACCACTTCACGTTCGTGATTTACTGTCGTACCAATTGTGCTTTGACCCGGTCATTGTTTGCCCGGCGTCACGCAAGCGGGAGGCGCAAGCGCATCTTGGCCGACGTCGCTTGCAGCTGCAGCATCGACGAATGGTGAGAATGAATGACATGACGCCACCGAAGGCGGACGATGGGGGGGCATGGCTGACCGTCGACCGAGGCAGCGCCGAAACGTTCATCAAGATCTTTGGTTGCCTTCCTTTTTCGCTCGAGACCGCCACGCTCCCCGAGGCGAGCTTTCTATCCGACGACGAGATGCACGAAGCGGTCATGGCGTTTATCGCCGACGACACAGCGGGACTGGGCTGGCGGTTGTGCACGAGCGCGGACTCCAATCTGCCACGAGGCGCGAGGCCTCTTTCAGACGCGCAACGGGCGCTGGTTGCCGGGATTGGCCTTCGCGCGGACGCAACGTACGAACAACAACACCTTCAATTGCAGGTCCCGGATTTCAATGGTGTGGCGCCGTCTACCTCTTCCTCTTCGTCGTCGCCGCCGATACGATACGTCAAATGGCCCGTCGTGGCTCACGCGATCATCACGGACCCTCGCTTCGTTCCGCGCTGCATGAACTGCCACACGGACGCGATCACGGACAAGGGCACCACCGGCGTCATCCTTGGCGGTCAACCTGCCAAGTACACGTGCCACTTGTGCGGCGGCGCGTTTTGTTTTCGGTGCTGCTGCATCACGGTGGAGCTCAACCGCAGCTTTCTGGACCGTCTCGCTGAACAAGAGGAGCAAGGGCAACTTACGCCGCATGCCGCGCCGAACAGCGCCCTGCTCTTGGTGGAGACGCAGCCGCTGTCGTGCTGTCTACCGTGCTGGCAGAAGGGTCACGTTATGCGGGCGTTCAAGTCCCAAGCTATTGCCACCTCGGAGTACCGTCAGCACCTGTGGAAGGTGGCGACGGGGGCCGCGTCCGGCGCCTTCACGTTGATGCAGTCGATTGTGGGCCTGTCGGGTAAGGCGGCTGTCGCCGCGGTGGAGACGTCCGTGGCGTTGTCCGACTCGCACGTGCCGCCCTACACGGACGAGGAGCTCGACCAGATGCACGAGTTGCTAATGGTCAATCGGACCACGACGGTTCCCGAAGGGCACCTCGACGCGGAGGACGACTCGCCGCCGAACGACGAGGGCCCATCAGTGGCAGCGCGTGGGCCCCCGCCGCCCAACACAGCACCGCCCTTTCGGGAGGTCGTTTCGACCGCGCTGCCCCCATGCCCCACGACAACGATGCGCGCGGCGGCCCCCCTTCCTGCCGCCTCAGGCCGTCAGTATCAGCACGCGACTTCGCTCGCCGCAGCACCGATGGCTCCTCCCGCGGCGGTCGGATTGAATGCAACCGCACCGCACGGCGCAGTTCCACCACGTTCACCGGATATGTCCACGGCGGCGCGCGGTCGTGCCCCCCTGGATGGGTGCGCCACTGGCGATGGCGGCGCGCCGATGACCACCACCCCGCGCCGGGGGCCATCCGCGGAAAAGGGAGGGTACCCAACCGCCGCCCCGTTGCGGTTCACACGACTGGCAACGCCGCCTCGACCGCCGCACGATCGGTTGCCGTTTGAAGATGGCTACGTCCCTACATCGACGTGGAATTTTAATGCGCCGCCGATGGGTGCCCCTGAAGACGAAGAAAATGCGCCGCACCGAGACGACGTCGTACCCACAGCCGCTTCGCTTCCTACTGCGGCCAGGGATCTGCACGACGCAATCCGGCCGCAGCCGGCCGTCCCCTCCGGATCCCAGGTCAACTTCGATGTGGACTCGGCATTTGCAGCGATCGCCCCGCCCGCACCAGCCTTCTTCGCGACCGCCGCCCCCGTCGCCGTGTCGTCTGGTGGCGATGACACACTCCCGGATTTTCTCCGTGCCGCTCCGACGGCGGTTCCAACGCCGTTTTCCTTCGGGCCCCCAATCAAAGAATCGCCTCCTCCCTTTTTTTATTAGGTGCACCCTGCCTTCCTTCCTTCCCCACGTTCTCACATTGACTCGCATCGTCCTTTCTGGTTGGATGAAGAGAAGAAAATTGCCCTGTGTGTTTGCCGGTGCCACATCGAACACATGCATCCGGGACCGCCACTCTCGCTCACGGCCATGGAATCTATGAGCGGCGACCGCGGGACGACGAGGCAACCAGTGCTCCATTTTTTGCCCTCCTTTTTTTTTGCGTCTTCGTCGATGAGGTGCGACTTCCTCTCTTTTCCCCCCAGACACATCGATGTGGAGCCCTCCGATCTTTACGGTCAAACCAATGGATGTTACGGCTTTCACACTCCTCGCTCCAGCAACCAGCAGAGATACCTCAATCGTCTTCTCCTCCTTTGCCGAGAGGGCACGTGGACCATTTTTGGTATTTGTTCATTGACCAATAACCAATGGGGCCGTTGGAAAGGAAGCAAGCCATCGAGGAGGAGCTGTCCAAAACGCAGAAGAACAAGAAGACCGAGTACCACATCGGCCGGCTGAAGGGACAGCTTGCCCGAATTAAGACCGAGTTGCTGGAGCAAGTGGCCCGCCAAGCAGGATCCAGAGCGGGAGAAGGTTTCGAGGTCCGTCGAAGTGGTGACGTCCGCGTGGCACTCATCGGCTTTCCGAGCGTCGGAAAGTCGTCGTTTTTGTCACGCACGACGCAAACGGAGTCGGCAGTGGCCGCATATGAGTTCACGACGCTCACGTGCGTTCCTGGCAAGCTCATGCACAAGGGCACGGAAATTCAGATTTTGGACTTGCCAGGAATCATCGAGGGGGCCTCCGATGGCAAGGGGCGTGGCCGGCAGGTCATCGCCACCGCGCGCACGTCGGACCTCATCATCGTGATGCTGGACGCGGCAAAGGCGGAAGGGCAACGACGCAAGATTGAGATCGAACTCGAGGCCGTCGGACTGCGCTTGAACGCCGAGCCGCCGAAAATATCCCTGAAGCGCAAACCGTCATGCTCGAATAACGCGATCAACTTCACCACCACAGTGAAGTTGACGAACGGCCTGTCCGAGTCGCTGTGCAAGGAAGTCTTGAAGGACTACAAGTTGCACAATTGCGACGTGGTCGTGCGCGAAGATTGCACCGTGGACGAATTCATTGACGTCATCGAGGGTAATCGCAAGTACATGCCTTGTCTCTATCTCTACAACAAGGTGGACACCATCACGTACGAAGAGATGACCCGACTCGCGGCGCTGCCTCACTCCGTCGTTTGCAGTTTGTTCTGGGATCTCAACGTGGAGGAAGTCATTGACGAAATGTGGTCGCATCTCGACATGATTCGCATCTTCACGAAGAAGAAGGGCTGCCATCCGGATTTCGTCAAGCCGTTTGTCGTCCGGCGGGGCTCGAGCATCGAGGATCTCTGTAAACGAATTCACAAGGACATTTCGTCCCGTTTTAAATATGCAATGGTGTGGGGAACGAGCGTGAAGCACTCCCCACAGCGGGTCGGCATTGCGCACGTCTTGGAGGACGAAGACGTTCTGCAGGTGATGCTGAAAACGGCGAACCAGTAGCTGTTTTGTTGTCTGCCGCAATGTGGCACTCATACTTCTCGTTTTGCACGGTCCTGCCACCGTCCCCTCGCATGCGATCAACGAAAATACCCCACTTGTTTTTTTAACATTGCCGTGTTTTGTTGTTTCAGGCCACAGACGTGTTCTTGTTTTCCAATGTCCGTCAACCGCCGCTCCAACAGTCCATTGTTGGATGTGGCGTCGCCCACCTTCATGCCTTCCGGTTCGGCGGCGTCCTTTCAGACCGCGGGGTCGCTTGTGGCGCAGCCGTCGATGTCGTCGGTCAGTCAAGCCGGCGGCTTTCACCTAGTCCCATTCCTGTCCCAACACGGCGATGCACTCGTCGCGGCGTCGCAGCTGACCAAGTATCGAACAGCAGCTGGCAACAAGACCTCCGCACCCACCGCCGCGGCCGCAGGGAAAAAATTAGCCGACGAATTCGCGCTGTGTACTCACGCCGTCGTCAAGTTGCGAATTGCAGGCCCCCCGAGTCCGAGTGGCGCCGCAGATGCTGGGGGTCCGTCACCGTGGTCGCTGCTCTGGAGGGAGCCTCACTGCCACGTGCGGCGCGTACGAGCGATCGACATTGAGCCCAGTAAGCTCGGCACTGGGCAGGATAGGGTCGATTGGAATCCGACGACCAACAGCAGCAACCTGTCACTGACCGCGCAGAAGGTGTTACTCGTCGAGTTTTTCTCCGACAAGCCGCGTCGAAAAGACGTCATGCACCCTTGTTTGAAGGAGCTGCTCAGCGCCGATAGTGTGACGCTGGATGACATGTCTCCGCAGCTCGCCGGTTTACCCAAGGCGGCAGGTTACGAACCCGTTGTCCGCTCAGCCGCGGACGCGTCCGCGAAGCTGATTGCAGCGCAACCCGAACTCCGTTGTCGCGCGCTAATCTTCCAGTCGTCCTTCAACCGAGACGAGTGGCTCGTTCTCTTCAAGAGCGCCATCATGAACTACTGGCACGAGCGGCTGGAGAAGACAAGGATCCCAGAGCCGGAGATCTATCAGTTTCACGCGTGGTGCGTATGCACCGGCGGCAGCGGACCTAAGCCAACCGGCGCCGCCGCTCCCGCCGCTCTCACACCTCCTCCCACATGGTGTCAGGCAACCCTATCGACGATCAAACTGTACCTCATCGCGCGACCGACGACGGCGTCGTTATCCCAGGACGACACATCAGACGCCGCCGCACCGGCCGCGAACGCCCAGTCGCAGCCTGCCGTCTTGCCGTCCACGTCGATGTATGTAGCCGCATTAGGCCGGGTGGTGGTGCACGCCTCCCTGCCGCGAGTCGCGATTTGGAATCGAGCCGGCGACACGTGGCGCGAGCTGGTGTTCGTGCAGCGGTCGGAATCGACGCAGTTTGTCATCGAGTTACAGCGGGTGTGGGAAATGGTCGTCGGCGGCGGTGGCGGGAGCGGCGGCGGGGGTGCCGCGGTCTCAAGCGGAGGGACGTCTTCGTCGTTTCCGGTCGAGGTTTCCGACTGCTAAGCCGGCTTCGTTGTTGTTGTTTTCGTTCGTTGGTGTGTCGCAGACCATGCCAAGGTCAGTTTCACGCCAGCAGCGTCTCCCTTGGGTCTCCTTATTCTCTCCGCTGCGACATGGTATGCCTGAAAAGGTCCCCCTGCACCCATAACAGCCGACTTTTTTTTCCTCGAGAGGCGCGTTGCGTATAATTCACTGACGTCAATCCATCAAGTGTGTGTATGCTCAGCCAGCAAGCCACACCCCGGCGGGTGGCCTCGACTTCAAGGCCGAACGGTGCCGCGATGCCCGTCAAGAAGGGAACGGGGACCGATGTCAGTGCTGTCTCCAAGATGCTGCGCCTGATGATGCTGACCGCAGTGCGTCTCAGCTGCACCGGCTTCGATTGTCACCCGGTGATCTGGGCGCTCAAGCCCGACCGGATCAGCTATTCGTCATCCCAGGTGGAGTCGACCCGGGCGGCCGACGCCGACATCAACGACGACGACGACGACGACTCTATGATCTTCGTGGATACCGCGGCGTCCACCGCATCGTCGCTTCAAGATGGCAGTGCGCCGACGTCGCAGGCCTCCGGTCGATGTTGCCAACGCTGCGGCGAGGCATTCAGCATCCTACTCCGGCAGCCGCACCGATGCCGATTCTGCGCGAGGTTCTTCTGCTACAGCTGTAGCTGCGTCGACGGCGTGGTTGCCGAACGCGTCTACGTGACGGAGGTGCCCCTCGCGGAGTGGCAACAGGCGGCATCGGCGCTCGCCGCCACCAATGGTTGCTTACCCGAGCAGTCCGAGCGGCTGATCACGTACTTACAGCGCACGAGGCGCACCGCCGTGTGGGGAGCGGACGACTTGCCTGCCTCGCTGGCAAGAAGCCCTGACCTTCCACGAGGGGAAGATCCCTTATCGCCGTCGACCGTGTTGCCTGCCCCGTCAGTGGGAGAGGCATCGCGACCAAGCAATCGATTTCGGGTCCCAAGCTTCGTGGAAGTGACAGCGGCGTCGTCGCCCATCACGTCGATGCGCATGTGCTTGCTCTGCCATGAGGTGTTTTTGCAGGAACAACGCGCGGCGATGACATCGTCGCGGTGGAATTTGTTCTTTCAAGCCGTCTTAAGGCGCAACGGCGAGGGCCGTGTGTCCGAGCTGCTGGGGTCGCAAGTCTTCGCGTTGTTGTACGCGGTGCCGTCAGCTCTATGGTCGCTCACCACCAACACTGTCGCACCGGGAAGCCGTGATCTGCCGCGAGATCTGCACGCAGCCGTCGATAATCGCTATTCTCGACGAGCAACGGTGGCACCACCTTCTGCCGATCCGCCGGTTGTGGATGAAAAAACGTCAACCTCCGCGTCGTCTCCTGGGAATCACGAGTCGCCGCTGGTGGCCCCCTCGGCGGCGGCGGGCGAAGCCACCCTGCCCCCGGTGAACATACGACCGCGAGTGTCCTCGATACCTCCATCATCATCTCGGTCGAAAGACGCCGCTTGCTGCGGAGGGCCTTCCCCCTGCCCCGCGTCGCGCGGGTGCCATCCCTCCGGCGCGTCGACGATGCCAACCTCGCCGTTAGGCTTCACGATCGGACACAGCGGAGGCCCTGATGGCGACCTGACCACCGCCGCCGCCCGGAACCCGGAGGGGTCTCCCAATGCCGTTTTTGCCGCCGCGGTGCCGGCGGCCGACCAGTCCTCCGCGCTCCGCTTGGCCAGATCGATGGCCCCACCGATGCCGCCTCCAGCCTCTAAGACGCCCACCACGACGACCGCATCGCCGCGGCCGCTGACAGAAGGCCAAGCAAGCCGCCTGGCCATGCCCCCCGATTTTGACGCGCTCGTGGCCATGCTCGGAGGGGAGGCTCCATTATCAGCGGCGGAGGGCGGCGGTGGTCAGTGCGCCGTGGGCCTGCCCTTGAAAGTGCAAGTCGCGCGACCCGCAACGGCCTCGCCCGCCCTTCAGCCCGCCGTGGTCATCGGAGCGGCCGTTGAACGTCATGATCAAACACCCTCTCCGTGGCTGACCGAACGAAGGTGGCCTTCGTCGCCGCCGCCGCGACCGCCGCAGACGGAGGCCACTCACCTGCTACTGCGTCACCACGCGGCAGAGGACGAGACCGCCGTGTGCTGGCAGCCCGGGTGCGGTAGGCGGGAGACGGCCGCCGGTTGCTTCGCCGTGTTCTTGTCGCAGTCGTTGCGGCCCTGTCGGCGGTGCCGCCGGTATTGCTGCCCCTCGCACTTGAGGCAGTGTTGCCTCAGCGCTGATGCCGTCGATCCTTTGTGAGAGGAATAACGCTGCCGTACTCGCTGCGGTAATACAGATGATGCCGTCTCGTCCCCTCCCCGCTCCCTCCTTCTGCGATGCCGTTCCCGTCATTTTCTGTGCACCGGAGCCTCCTCCTTGTGTTTGCTGTTTCGTCGATGTTGAAGCGGTTTGCGGCGAGCGTGAGTAGGGTGCTGATGGCACGTTTTGATGTCTTTTGAGGGCTGACATTTTTCGGCGGTTGTTCATCACCCGGACAACATTTTTGAAAACAGGGTTTGCCGATATGACCGATTCACGCGAACCCCCCGTGGCACCACGCAGGGTGTCACCCCGTGGAGGCGAGGCATCCCGTGCGGCCGTCACCACTCCTCGGACGTCGCGAACCGCCGTGCCTCCAACAAGGGAGCGGAGGCCGCCCGCGACCGCAGCCGGCAGCACAACCCACGGCGATCATCCGCCGCCACATTTATTTCCTCGCTGTGGCTGTCCCGTCGCGACGACGTTGCACCGCATGGTGATGACGTCCGTAGTGGTGACGAACAGAGTCGGATTCAGTGGCCGCACAATGTTCCTTGTCTGGAAGCCAGCCACACACGACCGGGGGGCACAAGAAACCGCCACGACAGCCATTCCGGTGACAGCCATTCCATTGACAGCCGGTGCGACGCCGCTCCGGCTACACGCTGGGGAAAGCCGAGATCATTGCCGCCACTGTAATAACGCGTTCGTCGCCATCGTGTGCCAAAACCATTTGTGCCGCTTCTGCCTTGGTTCATTCTGCCACGCGTGCAGCAACGTGGACGCCGTCCTTTTGCCACAGGTGCGCATACAGGAGTTGCCGCTCTCGGAGTGGCAACTCGTCGCGAAAAATATGGGCTCCCAAGCAAAAATGCCGAGCCACGCGGTGTCCTTGATTTCACACTTGCGGCGCACCAAAAACGGGGCCCTTGACGCCGACGACATGGATGAGGTCTGTACCACGACACCACGTGAATCAAAAGAAGCGCCGATGGAGATCGCTGACGACAGTCCTCCCGCGATTTTTCCCATTCCCAGCTTCGAGACCGTCGAGGCGCTGCCGCCGATCGCATCGATGCGCATGTGCGTGGACTGCCACGCCATGTTCCTCAGTGCGAAGGGATCGTCGCCGTCGTTGGCGAAGCGGTGGAACTTATTCTTCCAGCCGGTCCCCGTGCGCCGCGGCAGCGACCGCGTTTCGGAGCTTCTAGCTTCCAACTGGACTTCGAAACAGGTGAACCACGTCACTGCGGCCGCAACTGGGGTCTTCAACGCCGTGCTCACCACGCCTGCCGTTTTGCGGAGCGGCTTGTGGTCGCTGGCGGCCATGGGAAGCGCACAGATGGCACCGGCAGCCTCAACCCGACAGGTCGGTGGCCACCACTGTGCGAACGACAACGCGACTGGCAATGTGGGCCCTTCGAGGCCGTCGCATCCGCCGCCCTGCGTTGCTCCAGGGAAACGGCGCGAGGATGCTGAGGTCGTTGATGCAACAACTGCCAACAGGTGGTCGACGGGCCAGCCCGGTGGGACCGAGCCGGCCAAGGTGGGCCAACACGGCATCAACGACGAGCGCATCCGGGAGGCGCAAGGCTCATCTCTCATGGAGGAGCGCGCCGAGGACGAGGACGGTGACCGACCCGGTCATTTCGCGGACCTCTCGAACTCATCTGATTCGCGCGGCCTGTCGCGTCGAGTCGTAGTACCAGGAGATCGAGGAACCCCAACTCGGCCAGCTGCTGCCGCGACTCACGCCGACAAGGTGACGGGCCACGATGCCGCTATCGTACTGCTGGACGACGATCGACAACAATCTGGCCACATTGAGCCTCCGGTCACCGCTTATATGAAAACGTCCCTTGCTGCAGCTGCGACAGACAGCAACATAGGGCATACGCCGCCGCCGCGGTCGTCGTCCTGGTTCGATGAGGCCAACGAACGGTTCGTTGAGAAAATGGCATCCACACGCGTCGAGCCAGTCCCCACGGCTGCGAACGTCGAAGGGGTAGCCCCTACCAGCGCAGTAGGCGCACTCAGCGGAGAAGCAAGCATCGTCGGCTACTTGCCGTCGGCCACGGACGACGGTGATCTCCTCGACGCAAGGGAGGAATCCACCACCCGTAACCCGTTTACGCCAGAGGGTTGCGACCTCGTCGGCACCCGCCTCCGGCCGCGAGAGCAACCCGGGAATACCATCGCGGACGCAGGAGGCAGCAGCATCCCAACCACATGTTGTCACCCAGGTTGTAAATCCACAGATTCCTCGTTTTTGTCGAACTTTTTCGGCAAGTCGAAAACGCTGAAGCAGTGCGCAAAGTGCCATCAGTGTGTGTGCGGCAAACACTCCACCACGAAAAATTCTCGCACTGCATGCAAATCGTGTCCCGTGCTGCCACCCTCAGTTGCGAAGTAACCTTTTTCCTCACGCCCCGCCGCAAGTGGCTTCAGTTGACTATTCAAAGGTGCAGGAAACGGGTCATCGTCGTTTGTCGGAACTGTGAAAATTGGTTCGGCGGGAACTGTGAAGCCCGCCGCGTGAGTCGAGGCAAATCGTCCCATCAGCCCGCGCACTCCCTGGGTTGTGCCCACATGACCGCATCTTCCCACCTCCTCCTTTTCTTTCACCATCGTGTTGCCACCTCGTTTCGTTTGCCGCTATGTCCCACTTGGTGTTTTCGTTGCCGCCGCCAAATGTGTGTTCTGATGCCTCCAGAATGTTGCGTCCAGGGACATCCCGCTGGTGCCCCCACAGGCTCGCATACAGTCGGTTACATCGGCGCACACTCAGGGTGATGCACGTGAACGCTGCGTC
>ERZ1292633.780-Hain-H41-02um-R1-780-length-35777-cov-48_pt1 | contig 35777 bp, 46 predicted proteins | sample MGYA00564406_ERZ1292633 | MGnify/ENA primary metagenome ERZ1292633 (study PRJEB36523, sample SAMEA6512639) | groundwater metagenome | collected 2019-01-08 | study: AquaDiva: Metagenomics assemblies of 32 groundwater samples
GGACTGCCCGCATACGCGCTTCTTTCGTACGTCATCTATGTTGCAAAAGCGTTCGTCGCGCTTCCTTTTTCCGCCCTCTCAATCCCGGTTTTTAGCGTGTGGTGGCTTATGTTTATCTATGCGTTGTTGCTCGTTCCAATTCTTTGGAAGCATATTAAAGGTTAGTCCGAAGCGTTAGACGTAGGCTATCATTTCAATATGCAAAAAAGTGTGAAGATTCTCGGGGTAACAGTATTGATACTTTTCATTATCACAAGCGCTGTTTGGTACGCGGTTATTCGCGAAGACAGGGGAGGAAAGCTAACAGTTTCATTTCTAAATGTAGGGCAGGGCGATTCCATTTTCATAGATGCTCCATCAGGACGGCAAGTCTTGATTGATGGCGGAAGCGGGAGGAGCGTTCTTCGCGAACTTTCGAACGTTGTACCTTGGTACGACCGCACGATTGATGTAGTTATCGCAACTCATCCGGATCAAGATCATATCGGCGGACTGCCGGAAGTGCTTTCGCGATATAAAGTTTCACTGATTGTCGAGTCGAGTGTAAAAGATGAAAACGGAGCCGATTCGGCGGCATTGGAAAAAGCCGTGGCAAGAGAAATGCTTACAGGCGCACAAAGGCTTGTGGCAAAGCGCGGGCAGATCATAGATTTGGGCGATGGTGCGTATCTTGAAATTTTGTTTCCCGATCGCGCAGTTACTGCAGTCGAAACAAACACCGGATCCATAGTCGCGCGACTTGTCTACGGCGACACATCGTTCATGCTCACAGGCGATTCTCCTCAATCGATTGAAAAATATCTAGTCACTCTTGATGGTTCGACTTCCTTCGACATAGCTCAGGACAAGCCGCTCACCACAAGTGGAAATGGACTCAAATCAAACATTCTAAAAGCCGGGCATCATGGCTCAAAGACCTCGTCCGCTGAATTATTTGTCGGATTTGTCGGCCCAGAATACGCCGTATTCTCTCGCGGTTGTGATAATCGATATGGACATCCGCACAAAGAAATCGTATCGCTCTTCGAGCGATTTGAAATTCCTACGCTCGACACTTGCACAGAAGGCACGATTACTTTCGTATCCGACGGACAAAACATTCGTTATTCAAAATAAAAAAGTAAGTTTAATCTCCCATGTCTGGAAGTGTAACTATTCACTCGTTCCCAGCTCGCCGTCTTTGCACCACAAGGGCATTTCCATTTTTCTAACATGGCACCTCGCTTAGCGAGTGCATTTGGATTTTCTAAGACGGAGTACCGTCAAGAAAATCTTGGCAGTTACCATGTTGAAAAATTGGTCACGTTCGGAGCGAAGCAATCCAGAATCCTACCGCATACTTCTGGATCGCTTCCCTGCCTGCCATGCCTGCGCATGCGGGGCAGGCAGGGCAAAGCTCGCGAAGACGAATACTTGGAATCGCTGAATACTTACAAGAATACAGCTGTGCATATCCGTAAAGTATGTTAAAACAAGGCTGGAAGGGTGGCTGAGAGGTCTAAAGCACCGCACTTGAAATGCGGCGTGGGGAAACCCACCGTGAGTTCGAATCTCACCCCTTCCGATATGAATTCTTACATCGGCATTTGTTGGACAAAGTTCGAATGTATTTTGCTGATAATCCTGATGCCGACTAATCGCACGCGCGGAGCGCGTGGTGGCTCGAAACTGAATCGTACGCTCGTATCGTTCCGCCACTGCCTCGCAAAGCCTCGGCAACCCCGAAAGAAAAACACTCCTTGCTTTCTTGATTTGGCGGGGGTGAAATTTCTTTTGAAAAAGGAAAGGGTGTTTTTCTTTCGGGGTTCTGCCCTCCAAGTATTCGGGCAGGTGGCGGAACAATGCGGACTCGGCAAAGCGAAAATCTTTTTTTCTGGGGGAAAGGATTTTTTGCTTTGCCTCGACTGATTTTCCGCGCGGAGGAGGGGTCTGGGGAGGAATCCGCGCGGGGCTCCGGCTTTCTTTTTTGAAAAAATTTGGCGGCTACTGTGAAAGAATTGCTTCTAAAATAACTGGCAATTCTTTCACTCCATCGCTTCCGCTAAAATGTCCTTTAGCGTGCTCCATTACAGTTTTTGCGCCAAGCCGTTCAGCAAAAAGTTTTTTGTTTTCTTGTGGCGCGACCTCATCATCGTCAGAAAAAACCGCAAAAAACTTTTTAGTATGTTGCTTCACTTTGTCATAATCAATTAGCGTTTCCAGCCACGGCTTGGCGATTTCTTTTTCCTCATCGGTTTTCAGGTTCATTAAAGTGAACCAACCCGCCACGAAATTCGCACCTCCAACTTTTTTGTCGGCTGGCAAACTTTCCAAATATCGGAGTATTGTTTGGCAACCGATACTATGTCCGACAAAATAAGTATTTTCATCAACATCGCCGACAACTTTGGAAAGGTGCGAAACCCATGCTTCAATTTTCGGCTCTGCCGATTCCGGCATAACCGGAATATGAACTTGAAAACCGTCTTTCTCTAACTCCGTTTTCAACCACGGAAACCAACCCTCATCGGGATAACCGTCCCAGCCGTGAATTATAAAAGCTCGTTTGGTCATATTAGTGATAAATTATTGTTGAGCATTGTTGGCTTCATGCCCATAATTTCCTGCTTGTAAGAAAGTTCTGATGATACAGGGTTTAGTATATAAATCTTTTTCTTGAGATAGAAAGCAACACCAATTTCAATCAATGTATTTCCCCCGACATATCCGCTAATGCCTCTTTTTTCGTGATTGATAACTAAAATTCCATCGCACCAATCAATTTTCTCGTAATGATCATTGATTGCACCCTCTTTCATATCCCATATCTTGTGTTCTGCTGGAAAAGTATCAATGCCTCCATTCTGTTCAATATACTGACCAAAATAAACTTTCTTGCCCCCACCAAATTCTTTTGGCACTTCAAGAGCGAGTTCGGGTATTTTTACTTCGTGACCATTTTTTATCAGCTCGTCTCTAGCTGATTCCATTTCTTTATAAAATCCGATACTTCCACAAATTGTTATTTTCATATTTAAATTATCTTAAGTTCTTTTAACCATTCGTACCAAACTGGCTCAAGGCCAGGCGATTTTTCCCAATCATCTTGACTGATACCTCCATGAACAAATTTTTCAGTTTTGGACGCAAGTAATAATAAATCGTCTTTTTTATAGAAAATTGCCTGTTTCGTTTCATCCTCGCTCCTTTTAATTTCTCCAGTAGCTTCAATCCGATAGATTTTCCAATAGTGCCAGCTCCCGCCTTCGCGCCTACAAGGATTTTCTTTTCGTCCTTCAGTCAAAAGTTTTATATTTTGTGCCTCTAATCCAACCTCCTCCTTCAACTCTCTTCTTGCTGATTCCTCAAAAGAATTATCTCCGTCAATATGACCAGCCGGAGGCGCAAAACCAAATGGTGGTTTTCTCCTTTCTATAAGCAATAAATTGTCGTCTCTCCAAACCAACATTCCTACACTTTTGTTATCGCATTTTTTAGTCATATATTATTTTAATTTCTTCGCAAGTTCAGTCGGCGAAGAAATTATTTCCCGAAAAAGTACATGGCGACAAAGTTCTTTGTCGTCTCCGTTCAAGGCATAGATAGGCTTGCCAAGCGCAACAGCATATCCGATTTCCAAGGTCGTACTATTGCCAGCATAACCATCTTTGTTGAACACGAAAACGACATCAGTCATTTGGATTTTGTAAAAATGATCGTGGGTCAATCCGAGTGCTACAAACTTTTTGTAGTCATCGGACAACTTTGCCCACTCGTCTTGTCCAGAGTGTAAATAAGGTTCGTAAACAACAACACCAAGTTTTTTCAATCGCTTGGCGAACTCCCTTATTTCTGGCTTAAAGCGGCGACTGCCGCACATAACAACTGTTTTCATAATTATTTTTTTAATAAATCATCAACCGAAACTTCAAGGGCTTTTACAATCCTTTGGATTGTCTCAATGGTCGGATTGGGACTTTCGTCCAGCTCTATCTTAACAACCGTATTGAGTGATAAATCCGCAAGTTTAGAGAGCTTGTCTTGCGAAAGCCCTTTGTCTTGTCTGTACCGTTTGATGTTCTTGCCTATTGTGGACATAGTAGATTATAATGTATGGAAAGTGATATAATACTTTTGTGACTTGCAAATCAATTATATCAACTTTCCATTTTTTTCTCAATGCCGCCAAATTTTTTCAAAAAAGAAAGCCGGAGCCCCGCGCGGATTCCTCCCCAGACCCCTCCTCCGCGCGGAAAATCAGTCGAGGCAAAGCAAAAAATCCTTTCCCCCAGAAAAAAAGATTTTCGCTTTGCCGAGTCCGCATTGTTCCGCCACCTGCCCGAATACTTGGAGGGCAGAACCCCGAAAGAAAAACACCCTTTCCTTTTTCAAAAGAAATTTCACCCCCGCCAAATCAGAAATGCAAGGAGTGTTTTTCTTTCGGGGTTGCCGAGGCTTTGCGAGGCAGTGGCGGAACGATACGAGCGTACGAGGCAGTTTAGAGCCACCACGCGCTCCGCGCGTGCGATTAGTCGGCATCAGGGTTGCTTTCAAAATACATTCGAACTTTGTACAATACACACCGATTGAAACTTCCTTGTCTGAAAGAGCGGACGAGCGCCTCGTCCGCTATCAATTTATACATCTATTGTAATACATCACATTATTGATATATGACACAACAAGTTGTTATACTAAAACCTGTAGATATGAAAACATCGTCAATTAAGTTGGGGAAAACCGTAAAGCGCATACGAGAGCGAAAGAAAATGTCGCAAGGCGACATTTGCCGCGCTCTCGGCTTTGATCGCGCACAAATGAGCAACATTGAAGCAGGAAAAGGCAATCTCACGCTTGCCACCATTGAGAAAATCGCTCAAGCGCTCTGGATTTCGAGCCACGAACTCCTGAAATAATATGAGTATTGAAGTACCAAAATTTTTTATGAAAGATTTACGGCCAGAGTCATCGCGGCCGATTGAAGAAATCGAGAAGGGACATTCCGATTTACTTGAGCGCGCACGGCGAGAACTCGAAATGATAACTCCGTCGCTCAAAGACCTTGTTGCAAGAATTGAGAACGAAAAACCGGACTCAGTTTTGTTTCTTGATAAAGGTGCTCGAATACTCGCCGCGCCCATTCGGAAATATCTGCATGACCACATGGGCTCAAATACGCCAAAAGTCCAGCGGTATAACGATGATCTTCTGAAAAATACATTTCTAAGAAACGAGTCAATTGACAGTGTGGTGGCGGAAGATTTTGCACCGCTGGCCGGAAAGAAAGTATTTTATGTAGATGAAACATTTTCCAGTGGTAAAGGCGCGATTGCGCTCGACAAGGCAACCGGCCAAGCCGGTGTTGATATGAAGTATTTTGCACTTACCCAAGCTCAACCTGATCCACGAGAATCTGCAATGCTTAAAACAGGGAAATTTCACGGTCTTTCACTTGAGGAGTATACGAAAGAACTGGAGCATATTCAAAATAATCCCAGCTTTACGATTTACCCCAATGATATTTCGAATCTTTTCACCAAAGACGCCGCCACACTGTCTGTTGTTGACCCTGACGGCAAGACAAAATCTCGCTACGAACTAGTATCTGGAGATGAGGCAGAAAATCTTTATGACTACAGTCCGAAGCGCGGCGAATTGCCACACGCTAGAAATTGGGACAAGCCACCTGCTGGAATGAGTTGGCAAGAGTTTGACGGCAAAGTGCGCGAAATGAATATGCGCACCGTTCGCACTCTTACTCACATGATATACGAAGCGTTGAATCAACCCGAGGATGGAGAGAAATTTGCTATTGAAAATAGCCCACTTCGCGAAGCTTATAGATTACTCAATGCTCGCACTCCATTAGAACTTTCCAACTTATATACGGCCGAAGACCAGAAACTCATGGCATCACGCGAGTGGGATTATAAAAATCCTGAACTTGCAGTAAACAAGATCAAAGAGATTTTAGAAACAACTGACGCAAATAATTTGAGTCCTGACGAGCAAGATTGGCGGCGAGAAATATTATGGTTTTGGTATCATCACGCGATCAGTTGCGCGAGTTGGAGATATAAAGATAAAAGCGCCGCACAATCTTACACGACGAAAGCGTTGGAATATCAATCAGAGAACCATCCAAATAAAATCACACAACTTTTCGATTTTCTTGTGAACGACAAAGTCGGCGAAGCAGAACGCTGGGCGGGTGCGATTGAAGAAGAACCTGAAAAAACTACTGCGGCAGAATTGCTAGATGAGTACAAGAAGGGAGATTTTTTCCGTTGAGTCGCGGGAGCAATCCCCGCCGTTTTATAATATCTCCTAAAAACGGCGGGGATTTGTGCGTGTACTGGGTGGGCGGGGGCAATACCAATTTTGTATCTCGCCGTTCATTTTTGCTAAATGGAGGATTCTTTATCGGAAGTCGATTTCTTTTTTCGTCAGATTGCGTTCAGTTCCCCTCGAAAAAGGTTCGCGCAAAGGATATAATTATCACCGATAAAAAGATGTGACAGGTAAAAGTAATAAGGAACAAATAATATGAAAAACGATACTTCACTAGCCATTTTTGAAACTCACAAAATTCGTCGGCATTTTGACGAGAAAACAGAGAGTTGGTATTTTTCAGTTATTGATATTGTGGCGGCCCTGACGGAACAAGATAATTTTCAAGTAGCTAGATCGTATTGGAAAAAGCTTGCACAAAGACTCAGAAATGAAGGAAGTGAAGTGGTCACAAAATGTGACCGGTTGAAAATGATGGCACAAGACGGGAAAATGAGAGAAACCGATGTCGCAGATGTGGAAACTATTTTGCGCCTGACCCAATCAGTTCCAAGTAAAAAAGCCGAACCAATCAAATTGTGGCTGGCGAAAGTTGGTTACGAATGAATGCAATAGATGACTGCGCTTGCAGAACTTTCTACAAGAAGAATTGCCGAGACTGACAAAACACAAGGTTTGGAAGATAATAAAATCCCTGCGATTAAGGGTGGTCGAATTGCCAAAGACGCAAGAAAGGCGCTTGAAGAAAAAACTGGTAAATCAGTCATAACTGGTGAAAATTATTTACCAAATAAAAAGTCTGTTAGAAAATTAAAATAAGAAAACACTTTATTTAAGTCGGGAGAGTATATTTTGCGCCTCGTCCTTTTCCTTCCCCTCGTAAAATACCGCGTTCGACCAGTATTTTCGCATACCGACTCGCCGTTGCATCGGAAACATGAAGTAATTTCTCAATCTCATCATTGGTGATTTTGTATCCGTGTGTTTTCGCATACTCCGCAATTTTGGCGAGGCGCACATCTTTCTTTCGCGCATGTGTTGCCACTGACTTCACTCTATCCGCTATGCTCCATTTATGACCTGAAGTCATCGTTGGCTGGGATACCGAAGCAGGCTGCGACACTGATTGCGATTCAACTTCTGCATTTGAGGCAGATTGCGATGCTTTTGGAATGACTTCAGGAATGAAGGACGCAGGTTCTGCAATTGGGACTTGTTCAGCAACTGGGGCGGATGCAGGCGCGGGCGGTGCTGGTTCAACAGGCATTGGAGACGCAACTTCCGGTGCAGGTGCGGGTGCAGCCGGAGTTGGCGCACTTTGAGTATCGTCATCCGTCATTCCATTTAGGGTATCACAATCGGCTCACATCGAATGTCGAAACGGCTCAACTCTATATACGAATGAGCCGTTTCGTCCCTTTGGATTTCAGCTACGCCTGCCCTGCATTGAGGCAGTTCATTCCCTGTAGAGCGTATTTTGACACAAATACGCTCTACAGGTATACTCATACGATATGAAAGTGACATTATCAAATTCCGATTATTTGCGTAATTTTGATCGTTTTATAAGCGGTTTGGATTTTTCAAACTCGGAAATTCTTTATATCCATTCTCATCCAAAGTGGATAAATGTGCATCCGACAGTTTTAACTTTGGTTGTGGCGATGGCAACGAGAGCAGGTAAACACAATGTTAAATTTGAAAAGCTAACAGCCACTTCCGGTTCATACCTTGATCGTATGGGACTTTTTGAATTTACCGATCAGCCATCGCCGTATAAGATTCACAAAAAAGAAGAAACCGGGAGGTTTATACCCATCACAGTGATCAAAAACTCCACTGAACAATCAAAATTTATTACAGACATGATTCCACTGCTACATTTACCTGCTGATAAAACAGACGCTATTAAATATACAGTCGGAGAGTTGCTTCGTAATGTGTTGGAACACTCGGGAAGCTCTGATGGAGCTATTGTGGCAGCTCAATATTACAAAAAATCAAACATGATTCGTATCGGGATTTGTGATGGAGGTATTGGTATTAAAAAAAGTTTGCAACAATATTGGGCTTCTAATGCAAAAACAGATATCGAAGCAATCAAATGGGCATTGGTCCCGGGTATTTCCGGAACAACACGAAAAGAGGGGGGAACTGAAGATAATGCGGGTGCCGGATTGTTCTTTATTAAATCAATCGCACAGGTAGCTCGCAACTATTTTATGATATATAGCGGTTCTGGTATTTTTAAACTCCTACTTCATGATAAAAGAATTGAAAAGCCAAGACTTCATCCCAATCCGGATGACGATCGTCATTCTGAACGAAATGATGCTCCGTATTTTCAAGGAACTCTGGTGGCGATAGATTTATCTCTTGAAAATAAGTCTGAATTTACTCAACTCCTCGCGGCTATCAGAGAAGTTTATGGCAAGGCTGTTAGAGAGCGTAAAAGAAAGAAGTACAAAGAACCGAAATTTATATGAAAATTTTCGTTGAGATTAAAAAACTTGCCGGTGAATTTGCGGAGAACAAAGATATAGCGAAAGAGATTCGTGTAAATCAAATCATGCCAATGTTGGCTGATGACAAGGTGGTGGTGTTGGATTTTTCCGGGGTAAGCGGTACCACTCAATCATTTATTCACGCATTGATTTCCGAACCCATCAGACAATTTCGTGATGTGGCTTTGGAAAAAATAGAATACAAAAATTGTTCCGGTATAGTAAGAGAGGTTGTAAAGACTATATATGAATATATGCAGGAAAGTTTTAATTTTGAAACTTATGAAGAATAACAAATACAACTTAGTTGCAGATTCGAACTCTGTCTAATGCATACGATATGAATTCTCACATCGGCATTGTTCAGAAAGGTGTTGGGCGCGGGGCAGTGCTCGGCTTTCCGACAGCAAACATCATCTTCGGCGACCCGAGTGTGTCCGGGATTTATGTTGCGAGCGCGGTGTTCGATGGCAGAGAATATCCTGCGGTAGTATTTGCGGATCAAAAGCGCAACATACTCGAAGCGCACATGCTGGATTTTTCAGGCAACCTGTATGGTAAGGAGATTAAGGTCGAGCTTCTCGAAAAAATCCGCGACAACAAAATGTTTGAAAATGACGATGATCTGCGCGCGGCGATAGCGGGCGATGTTGAGGAAGCCATGAAATTCTTTAAGAATGTATGACTCGCATCATGGTCTTCGGTACGTTTGATATGATCCATGAGGGGCATGAGGATTTTTTTCGACAAGCGAGACTGTTGGCTGACGAGCCGTATCTTATTGTTTCCGTTGCGCGTGATGTTTCTGCAGAGCGAGTAAAGGGTTTTCCGCCGCGCCGTGCGGAGGGCGACCGCTTGGCGACAATCGCCGGGCATCCACTGATCGATCAGGCAATGCTTGGGAACGAAATCGGATATTTGAAGCACATAGCGGAGGCGAAACCGGAAATAATAGCTCTTGGATATGACCAGGGCGGTGAATATGTAAATAATCTTGAGAGAGATCTTCGTGAAGCGAATCTTGCGATTACCGTCGCGCGACTCAAATCGCATCTGCCGGAGTTGTACAAAACCTCGAAACTGGCATTATTGAGACATATATGAAATATCTTGGAATAGATTATGGGACAAAACGAATCGGATTCGCCATATCGGTCGAGAGTGTTGCGTTTCCGCGTGGCGTTATCGGCAATGACGCAATGCTTTTTGAAACACTTGCCAGCATGATTATAAAAGAAAGAATATCTGCCATTGTCGTTGGCGACACACTCTCGTTCGGTGGCTATGAAAATCCAATCACAAAAGAAGCGGAAGCTTTCATTGAAAAATTGAAAAAGGAAACGGATATACCTGTTGTTTCGGTGTGCGAGGCCGGAAGCTCTGTGGAGGTGGGGCGTTACGCACCCGACGATCAGAAACATGATGATTCGGCGGCGGCATTTATTTTGCAGAGATATTTGGACATCAACGCATCTAAGGTAGACTAGAGAAATGCCTGAAGTTGTATACGAAGATTTTGCCAAGATCGACATCCGTATCGGTACGGTTGTTACCGCCGAGCTTGTTCCTGAAACGGACAAGCTCATTAAATGCACGGTAGACTTCGGAGAACTCGGATCTCGTGTAATCGTTTCCGGGATTGCGCAATATAAAACACCGGAGGAATTGATCGGAAAGCAGTTGCCTTATGTAGTAAATTTGGCTCCTAGGATATTGCGGGGAATCGAGAGCCAGGGCATGCTTCTGGCGGCAAACGATGAAAATGGTATTGTTCTGATTTTTCCAGAGCGCAGTATGCTTTCTGGCGCAAGATTGCGCTGAACCGCGCTATACTTGCAAGATGACGCGAGCAGTTTTCAGTAATGTTTTTCGTGATTCTATAAATATGCTTGCTCGGTGGTTTCCTATACCGAAAATGCTCTTGCCTCTTACTGTTGGGGTGGATATTTCCGGTACGGCAATAAAATGGATTGTCCTTTCTGGGGAAGCGAATGAGAGGCGCGTATTGTCTTTCGGGCAAGAATCCATTTCCGAAGGAATAATAGTAAACGGGATTGTGCAAGACGTATCCGCTCTCGCGCAAGTTTTGGGCGAGATGAAAAAGAAACTTGGCGGAATAGAGTTCGCTCATGCCGCGTTGCCCGAAGAGGCGGCGTACGTATTCAGTATGCATATCCCGGAGAACTCGTCGCGCAAGCAAGCACTTTCAATGATCGAATTTGAATTGGAGGACAGAGTGCCCATTGCTCCCGCGGATGCATTGTATGATTTCGACGTAATTATGAAAAACAATGACGGCGTTGGGGTAGAAATAGGGGTAGTTGTCTTTCCGCGTGATCTCGCGGAGAGCTATGCGGAAGTGTTTCAGCTTGCAAAAATGCGTCTCTGCTCGCTCGAAGTAGGGGCTAATTCGATAGCACGCGCAGTTTCTAAAGGTTCATTGGGCGATCCGGTTACTCTTCTTGTCGATTTCGGACGATTTAGAACTTCTTTTGCCATTCTTAAACGAGGTAAACCGATTTTTACGTCAACGGTCGCCATAGGCGGTGAGACAATAGACAAAGCGATCATGCAGAAACTTTCTCTTTCGCGCGAAGATATAACCACGTTCAAAAATGAACAGGGGTTTCTTGCAAAGGGTGGGAAAGTTGCGCCGGGAGTCGAGGCGCTCTCAGGTACCGTCGCCGCACTTGCCGACGAGGTCGTACGGCACTACCAGTATTGGGATACTCGGAGAAACGAAAGGGGTGAGCGCGTAACTCCGGTTGAGCGTGTGTTTATTGTAGGTGGAGGGGCGAATCTCAGGGGATTGACCGACTATATTGCGGCTCGTGTTCAGGCGGAATGTACGCGACCGAACGTTTGGCAAAATGTTTGTTCTTTTGATGATTACATCCCGCCTATTGATCGTCGCGAATCTCTACAGTATGCGACCGCAATCGGACTTGCTTTAAGAGGAATATAAATATGGTTAATATTCTTCCACCAGACTCTTTGAATGTGGCGCGACGTTTCTGCCGATCGCGTGTCATAACGGCGGGTTCTATCGTGGCGGTCGTGTGCGGTATTATTGCGCTTCTTGCTCTATTGTCTGTATATGCGATTGCCGGCGGGATTCATGTCGGGACAATTAGTTTTTCCGAGAGCGCCTTGCCGGTATCTTATGATGAGGATCAAGCGAGTCTCGTTCGCTCGGAGACTGTACTTAAAGAGTTGACGCCACTTGTGTCCACGTCATCTCCCTTGAGGTTTATTTCCGATACGCTTTCCGTGCGCCCTTCTGGCATTCTTGTGCAAAATATACGTTTCATGCGCGGGAATCCGGCGACACTGATTCTATCGGGAACCGCCGTATCGCGGGATGATATCAATATGTATCGATCCGAACTCTCAAAAAATACAAACTTCAAAAGTGTATCCGTGCCCATAGGAATACTGGCAGGGACAAAAGACAATCTTTTTACTATAACGCTTACGGGCGATTTTTGATTTTATATGCGTCAATTTTCAACAACGTACCTGTCATGGGTCACCCTACTTTCCGCCATATTACTATGGGTGGGAGTCGGGTATTTAGTATTGATGATTAGTGCGCAGGATTCTGTACGCGCGGAAAAGAAGGCGGGCATTGATGAGAAGGCAATACTGCATTCAAAAACTTTGCGTATTCACGCGCTTGCACGCGACACAAATACAGAACGTGCGAAGCTTGATGATCTTGCGCGTGTAGATCTTACCGAGATGCTGGAATCTATCGAACAAGTGGGGCGAGACGCGGGTATATCTGTAGAAATAGGACAAGCCGTTTATACTCCAAATTCTAAATTTGGATCGAATGTACGCTCCGTTTTGTTTGTCGTCGAGGGGAAAGGGTCGTTTTCAAAGGTTATACACGCGGTCGCGCTTTTCGAATCGCTCCCCGTGCCTTCTTTTGTTGAGGAGATGGAGTTTGAGATGATTCCTGAGGGCGTGTCTGGTTCGAAAAAGTCTTCCGCAGGTGTATGGAACCTTGTTATGCGCATTCGCTTTATCAGTACCGCTGAAATTTCATCATGAAAATTATAGACTCAACGTTGATAATGGTGCGCGATTCGTGGAATAATCGTCAGGAGCCGGAATATCTTCGTGTTCTTATAGAATCCTATTGGCGTGCGCTTTTGTGCATGGCGGGTATTCTTATCGTCTACGTCATTTTCTACAGCACTACCAACCTTTTTTCAGCGCTTAGTCGTGGAAAAGATGTACCGGCACTTTCTCCGGATGGTGGCATGGTCGTGTTCAACACAAAAGTATTACAGACCACTCTAGGTGGATTTGTAACACGCGCAACGAACTACGAATTCCTGAAAAAGAATCCGCCGAAGATCTTCGACCCTTCGCGATAATAAAATGTGATTGCATTGGCAATGGTTGCAAGAGGTTATAGGATGCTCATGCGCCCTCGCAAGCTTCGCTTCGAGGTCGTCGTTCGGAAAAATAAAGAATATGGGGTATTCTTTATTTGTTCCTCTCTAGCCCTCGTAGTTCAATGGATAGAACTGCGGACTTCTAAGCCGTCAATGTTGGTTCGATTCCAACCGAGGGCACCAAAAATAGGTATAGTGGGGAAGTTGCACCCTTAGCTCAGTTGGTAGAGCAACCCCTTTACACGGGGAAGGTCGTAAGTTCGAGTCTTACAGGGTGCACCATAGTAAAATTTGGAGGACCAATTAGCTGTTTAGGCGTGTAAATATCGGCTGTTTTTGTGGTTCTGGTTCGACAAGCTCATCATCCTGAATTTATTGTTGATATTTTACATCACGAGTTTTTACCACTAAAATACTATATAATATTTTTTGTATTATGGATGTTCAACAAAATCTTTTTATTCTTTTTTGGGTTATTGTTATAGGGTTTCTTGTTGCGGATCTTGGTTATTTTAATCGCCGTGCACATGCGATAGGACCTAAATCTGCCCTAATTCAATCTATCTTTTGGGTGGCAATATCATTTTGCTTTGCTTTTCTTATTCTCCTTTTTCTCGGCTCTGAAAAGGCAACGTCATTTATAAGCGCTTATGTCGTGGAAAAGATGCTCTCAGTTGACAATCTTTTTGTTATCATGCTGATCTTTAGCTTTTTTAAGCTTGATGAAAAGTATCATCATAGAGTCCTTTTTTGGGGGATTTTGGGGGCAGTTTTTTTCCGGGCTATTTTTATTGTGCTCGGTGCGTTTATCATCAGTCAATTCCATTGGGTAATGTATATCTTCGGAGCAATTCTCCTTTATACAGGCATCAAGCTTTTCAAGGACAAGAAAGAGGAGCACATCGATTTCGAAAAAAACTTAGTATTCAGGTTTGTAAAAAAATATTTACCTTTTACGATCAACCACCATAATGGAAAGTTTTTCGTTCGTGAACAGGGCAAACTACATTTGACCATGCTTTTTATGATTTTGCTTCTTGTGGAAGCAACGGATATTATTTTTGCGGTTGACTCTATCCCTGCGGCATTTTCCATCACTCAAGATCCTTTTATTGTCTTTACTTCTAATATCTTTGCCGTGATGGGGCTTCGGTCGCTTTTCTTTCTTCTACAAAACGTTTTACATAAATTTCATCACTTACAAAAAGGTTTGTCTTTTGTCCTTATTTTTATCGGAGCGAAAATGCTTTTAACATTTTTTGACATTCATTTTTCACCTCTAATTTCTTTTAGTATAATTATGTCTGTTTTGGGTCTCTCGCTTCTGTTATCAGTGATTTTTCCTAAAAAGATATAAAGGCAGAATACTTATATAAAATCTGGTAAAAAACTAAAAGGGCGGGCACTAGACTGCGGGGCATGCTTTTATCGATATTCTTTATATTGTTTGTCAAATTTATATACAATAGACTTGTCAATCATACGAAGTTGTTTTTTGGGAATTACAATGATATATTGCTCCAGCTATGGTAATGAAGATATCACCAGTAGATATAAAAGCGCGAAAGACCCTAGATATTAGGCCGGGGGATACGGTGCGTGTGTGGCAAAAAATAGAGGAGGAGAAAGGCAAACATCGCCTTCAGGCGTTTGAGGGTCTTATTCTTGCACGAAAACATGGAACAGAGGCAGGTGCGACCTTTACTGTGCGCAGAGTGCTTAGCGGTGTCGGTGTAGAGAAAATATTCCCGCTTTATTCTCCAATGATAGACAAGGTTGAAATCGTCAAGCGAAGTCGCGTACGCAGAGCGAAGCTTTACTACATCCGCGAAAAAGTTTCGCGCGAAGCACGCAGGCAATTGCGTCGCACGCGTATCATGGGGGGTACTCCGAAAGAAGAGTCCAAACTTGAGGCCGAAGCGGAAGCGGATGTACGCGAAGCTAGTGAGCCTGCGGCAGTTGTTGAAGAAATGAAAACCGAATAAGACGCAGACTATTTCGGACTTCCATTTGAATAACACAATAAAATACATGGTATTGCTTAACCATGACGGTCGTCGAGGATAAGCAATAGGCGAACTTGGTCGAAGTCGATTGAAAATAGAGAAAATGTTAGCTATAGTTGGCGAGAAGCTCTGAAGCTTTAATGCCCGGGTGCTGAAACTTAGTATACAGGCTGCCTTGAGGTGGCAGTGTCAGAAATGGCGTGCAGGTGCAAGTCCTGTCCCGGGCACCAGAACAAGTTGCGGATTAAGAATGCGGAGCGATTTTGCGAAGATTTATGATAAAGAAATGAGCTATTTTATGAAAAACCAAAAAGGATTCATACAAATACCGCTACTTATAGCAATTATTGCAGGCGTTTTGCTTTTAGGCGGAGTAGGTTATCTTGGCGTAAGATGGTATCAAAATTATCAAACCGAAAAAGTTGAGAAAGAAAAACAAGCCCGAGGACAGGTAGAAGCACAACAAAAAGCGTTAGAACTAGCTCAAACCGAAATTGAAAAGCTAAAACAAGAAAGTGAAACGACAAAACAGAAACAGGACACGCTAGAGGGTACAATTAAAAGTGGAGCTCAAAAGCCGCACGATATTTCTATTTCGGCGGCGGAATTAGATCTATACTTGAGCGGTGTTGTTAGAATATCTTGTAGCGGTGGTGCTGGAAGTGGGTCGCTATGGAGCATAAGTGGTCAGGGTTATCGAGTGCTTACAAATCAGCACGTTATTGAGGATGAGAATGGAACTTGCCGTCTCGATGTAACAAGGACGAATAATAATTCTTATGGATCTTATGATGTCGCACTTTATCAGAAATATAGTTGGAATAATAGCACGGACGCTACTTTATTAGATATTCAGATAAATAATCAGTTGAATGATGCTATCGTGAGTATGACTAGCTCAGCTAATGAATCTACTCCAGTCAACGGATTAAACTACAAAATTTCAGACCTTAGAAAGTGCCCATCTACTATGCCTCTCGGTTCGCCTGTGGCTATCATAGGATATCCCGCATTTGCGCAACGAATTGATTATTATGAAGGAAAAAGAGTTGCTTCATATTTTAGAACTGTTACAAACGGCATAATCAGTGCTCATGATAGATCACTGGGCATTCTTCAGGCAGGATTACCTGCTCCAAATTATTTGGTTTCTAATAAGATTGATAGTGGCAACTCTGGAGGCATGGCTCTTTCCAAGGAGCGTGGTGGTCTTTGTGTTCTCGGCATTCCCACATGGTTAACGATTGGAAATTATGAAACCCAAGGCCTGATACAAAATATCCACAACATAATGTATGAGAATTAAATGGCGATAACTGATGATCATTTCAGAAAAAGAATATTGGAAACGAAAAAAGAGTTTTTTCCGCTCGATAGATTACTACCTCTTGAAACTGTATATTCAATTTTTCTAGAAGAATACGCGAAAACAAACGACAGAAATCTCTTTTTTCGTGATAGAAAATTCCAAAGATTAAGAGAGGGATATTTTGCTATATTTGTGGCAGTATCTCTAAATGATACATCGCAAAACAAACATCTATTATTATTTCCAAGTTCACAAGATAATGATGTTTACATTACTTTTCCTAAAGGAGATAACCTTGGAGGTTTTGCTTTTGATGTAAAAGAGTTCACAAATTGGTCAAATTCTTTTACTGATTTTGTGAATGAAAGCATCATTCCTAAGATTGATGTTTATAATTTGATAATCGCAACATACAGAAAAATGGATGGAAACGATTTGAAATTTCTAGTTGATACTCTTAACCAAAAAAATATCTCCTCACGAATCTGGGTAGTCGCTTCACCGACAGAAGAAAATGACAATAACGAAATTTCACACGTTTCAATCATAGACAGAAATGGTCTTGTCTATGACAAGACCGTAAATTTGAATGATTGGATTGATAAAAGTAAGCCACAAATTGTTTACCAAAATGTTGTAAGATTTGTTTTGCCCCCTTCATATTCAAAAGAATAGCCCTGCCCGAATTTCGCCAAAAGAAAACAGCCTGGTACAATAAATACACAGAAGAAGATTTTGCAAACACAGGTAACGTTGCTAGCGGCTTTTTTCCTTGCCCTGCGTAGCTTTATGCGAAGCAGGGGGCGGTTCCAACATCGTACAGTCCTCCGGTATCGTAATTTGCGATTTTTAGAAAACAGATTGAAAAATATGATATGCTGGCGGTTTCAATCAGAAAAACGCGGAGAATTGTGAATATGGTATATTTACAATAGGTTAGTCGTCTAAATACGTATGGTCACAATTAATGAGAAAAAGTATAAAAACGCAGTGCTTTTCTTCGCAAAGAAGATACAAAATGGTACCTTGGGCAAGCTTAAAATAAAAAAGCTGCTCTATTATCTTGACTTCGATTTTTTTGAGAAGTATGGCAAGTCAGTAACGGGTGACGAATACCTGCGTTTTGAATATGGTCCGGTACCACGCATGGCAGAGAAAATACTTAAACAGATGGAGGGGAAAGAAATTAAGACTACTCGTAGAAAAATAAAGAAAGGTCTCAATGACCAGCAACATATTGAGCCACTAAAGGACTTTGATTTAAGTGTTTTCAGCAAAGAGGAACTGGTAATGCTTGATGAAATTGCTAACAAGTGGGAGAAGTTTACGGGTACCGAAATGAAAATGGCGACCCACGGTGAGGCACCATGGATATCTACGGAACCTGACGCAGTTATAGATTACAATTTGGCTTACTACCGTAACAAATACGGTGAAATGGCCACAATGTAAGTGGCATGGAACTAAGTCGCCACGAGGACATCGAAAAAGACTTCAGAAAGCTGAAAAAATTTCCAGCGGCAGAATCTTCCCTAGAGGCTTGGGAGAAACTCTTCGCCTTAAAGGGACTTAGCGAAACTCCGGCGATTGATGCTTATCCTGGTTTTGGGAAGTACAAGGTATATAAGGGTCGAGTCGTTCCACTGCGCGAGAAGGTGGGTAAATCGAAAGGATATCGAGTAATATTTCAGCTTTTGGATAACGCATACTTTTGTATCCTGGTTTTCTCGAGGCACGGAGTCTATAAGACTGAGCAAGAATTAATGGAGCTTATAAAAGCACGCTTAATGTAAACAGCTCAAGGTTGGTTAACCAGTAGATACACAACGTATATCAAGACTGGTAGGGAAATCCAATCCAATGTGCTTGTCAGCCAGTAAGTCGCATTCTTCTGCATCGTAGAAGCCTTTATCTTTGTTACCGAGTCTCTGTAGCGTGGAATCAATGCTGCAATCGTTTGGTGATTTGATCCATCAGAAGTTTTGTAAGCGCAGGCGCATGGTTTGCTTTGAAATTGGTCGCCATGGTTTGCAGATCGGCGTTTAAGGTGGCAATGATGCCCATGCCAGTTTGAGACATCAGGTCTCTGTTGATATAGCTGATCGTAATCGCTCGTAATTCGCGTTCCGCTGTCGTCGCGCCCTCGCTTGTTGTTGTGATTATTCCGGTAACGTAACCCCATGAGTTTACAACAGGACCACCCGAAGAACCTCCTTGCGCGCCGGCGGCCCCCTTGAGTGCCACGAGATCAACGGTGTTCGTATCGAATGTCAGTAATTCGCTTATGGGTGTTATGGAAGAAACAGGGTGGAGATCGAATTGCGTTGCGGTACTGCCGACGAACTCGGCGGGATATGCAATGACGAGCATTGGGTCGTTCAGGAAACTGATCGCTTCGCGCGTATCAAGCGGAAGTGCGGGGTAATTTTCTTTATAAAAATCCGGCACTCTAGTATCGTAGGAACCTGTAATTCGCAATAGGGCATAATCATACTCGCCTGTGCCGGTAGGATTGCTGTTTGTGATATCTGTGGCATGTTTCTCTATCCAAATTTTAGGAATATACAGAACTTCCGCATTCCATGCCGGACGAGCCGGTGAACCGGATCGTACAGTGCAAGAAAGGTTGATTTCCGGATTTTGCGAAAGAAGTACATACTGCGCGATGTGAGAGTTGGTAAGTATCACTCCGCGTGAATCTATTATGACCCCACTTCCGGAGATAGGTCTCAAAGATTCATTTCCGGAGGTACACAGTATGTTGACTAGCGCAGTACGAGAGCGTTCGTTTATGTTTTGGAAAGATTGCTGTGCAAATGGGTAGGGATTCGATACGCGCGTAATGGTTGCAGGGGCTTCCCGATCTTTTATTGCTGGTGATTTCGGCGGGGGAGATGCGGGACCGGGTTGTGGTTTAGGCGTTGCCGGGGCTGAGGCAATGGTCGGCTTACGCGATGTTTCGACTTGTGGCTCTATGTATGGTAATTCCACGATGGATATACTTGCGGTTTGCGACGTTTCTATTCGTTTGTAGGATTGTGCTGGCATCGAAAAGGTCGAGATTAAAGTAAGTATTCCAATACCGGCAATGCCAAATGTGCCCATGTATATAAGCAGTGTGCGAAGGGGCGATAGCATGAAAGAAGAATATACGTGTTTTTACGCATGTATTCAAGTTTTTCTCGCGCAAAATGCATTTGGCATTTGTTATATGCGGGCGACCTGGCGTACTATGGACTCATGGCTAAAGAGGTGAAAATCGACGGTGAGTGGAAGGAGAAGCTTTCCGACGAGTTTAAGAAAACGTATTTTAAGGAGCTGACCGATTTTGTGCGCGATGAATACAAAAAAACAAACATCTATCCCGATCCTAAAAATATCTTTCGCGCGTTCGACCTGTGTTCTTTTAACGACGTAAAAATTGTAATCCTGGGGCAGGACCCATATCACGGAATAGGGCAAGCGAACGGCCTCTGTTTCTCGGTTAATTCAGACGTAAAGCCACCGCCATCGCTCCAGAATATTTTCAAAGAACTCGAAAACGATTTGGGACACAAAGCAGGCCGTGATACAGATCTTTCGCGTTGGGCAGAGCAAGGTGTACTTCTTTTGAACGCCACGCTCACGGTTCGCGCGTCAAGCGCCGGCTCGCATCAGGGAAAAGGGTGGGAGCAATTCACGGATGCCGTTACAAAGAAGTTGAACGAAGAGCGAGAGAACATCGTTTTCATCCTATGGGGCAATTATGCTCGAAAGAAAGGCGCGCACATTGATCGCGATCGGCACTGCGTCATCGAATCGGCGCATCCGTCTCCCTTTTCAGCTACCAATGGCTTCTTCGGTTCTCAACCTTTTTCGAAGGCAAACAAATACCTTGAGGAGCATGGCAAGACTCGCGTTTTGTGGTGATATTCGTAAGAAGTTATAAACATACATGCCGATATACATACGCGCATGAGGTAATATGGACATGCGGGATTGGTGTTCATGTTATTAGTCAATTTGTATCTAATGCAAAAATACCAAAATCTTATTTTCTATAAAATCATTGCACTGGGATTGTTTATCGGGTTGGGATATGCAATAACGCCTTATGATGCAATCGCACAAACGATACCGACCGCTCGACAGGCGCTCATAGCGCAACTTCTGGCGCAAGTGTCAGTATTGGAGCAACAACTTGCCGTAATGAGCGGTGCGTCCGCACAATCAAGTAGTAATTCCTCGAGTGCCCCTGTACAAATGGTCGCGTATCAAAATGATTCATGCGTAGTGCATCGCTCGCTTGGTCGTGGCGCCACGGGGGCGGATGTTTCTTGTTTGCAAAGACTCCTTATTGGCAGGGGTTTGCTATCTGAGGATTCCGCCACCGGATATTTTGGCGTCCTGACGGAGGCGGCGGTGAAGAGGTTTCAAATAGATTCCGGGATCGTCTCTTCCGGTGATCCTTCGACAACCGGTTATGGATTGTTCGGATCGCGCACGCGCTCTGGATTATTTGGAATAAAGACAAACACAGGATCGTTCCCGACGCACGGGGGGCAGTATCCGGTTTCCGGTGCTTCGAGTCAGCAGGTATATTTAAAACCAAACGAGTCCATGGGCGGAATCGGTTGCAATTTCAATGGCATTGTAGTGGCGCACGGGACCTCATTTACTGCGTATCAATCCGCGACGATACCCTTCGGATCTCAATGCGTTCCCGAAGTTCGCACCTGTCACAATGGCACACTCAGTGGCACGGCAACGTCTCTTAGTTGCAGTGTCTTGCCGTCTGTATCCTGCGCTTTCGCAAGTACTACGATCCCGCACAGTGCGAGCGTTGTGGCGTATGGGAGTTCTATGGTCGCCGGCGGATCCAAGTGTGTCGCGGAGGCACGCACATGCAATAACGGCATTCTTTCCGGCTCATATCAGTATGCGATATGCGATATAATATCGTACGCTTCTTGCACGCTCGATGGCATCACGCTAAAACACAACGAATCGCGCTCTTTTTACGCATCTCTCACCGTCCCCCACGGCGCATTGTGCGAGTCAGTCTCCAACGTGGATGTGCGCACTTGTCAGAATGGCACGATGATCGGCGCGGATACATTCAACAGTGCGAACTGTTCGCCATCTGCCACGCTTGCTATCTGAACGTTTGCAGGCAGAGCGATTCCGCATGCTTCTACCACTATGGCATATGATGCCGCGTGCAACACACAGACGCGCGCGTGCGCCAACGGCGTGCTCTCCGGCTCCTACACTAACGCATCCTGCTCGCTTCGCTCATGCACGCTCGATGGAGTGACGGTGCCACATGGTCAATCCCATATGTTTTACAACAGTACATATCAGGCATGGTTCGGGTATTGCCTTTCCAATTCGCGTACATTCTCCGATGGAGTGTTGGCGGATGGGGCAACGCCATGGGGGTTGGCTGATAAGGCGGTTTGTCCATCCATGTTGCGTTAAATGCGTTGAATATCGATCAGTTATCGATATTTGACCGCCACGCAAATCATTTTAGTGCTTCGATGCCGGGGAGGTTGCCCTTCAGCAAATACTCCATCATCGCACCTCCGCCGGTAGACAGGAAGATGTTTGGATTGTTCGAAAGATCGACATTTGCGATTGCGGCGATCGTATCGCCACCACCGATGACTACTTTCGTTTGTGTTTTCGTGGCAAGTTGAGCGATCTGTTCCGTGTACGAATCATAACCCTCTTCGTAGATACCCGTTGGACCGTTCCATAGAATGAAATTTGCTTCTGCAATGTGCGGAGCAAGCATTGCGACGGTATCTGGCCCGATGTCGACCATTCGTTCATCCGTCAATATTTCGTTTGGCTTTTTAACGCGTGCATGACCGTCGGAACTTTCAACCGTCACGTCGATTGGCGCGAGAAAGTGCGGATGCGAAATAATATCCTCGCTAGGCAATTCTTTGGACACTAGCGAACGGCCGACAGAGAGACCGCGTGCCCTGAATACGTCGTTTGAAAGTGCGCCTGTAATAAAAACATGATCATATTTTTCTAAAAGAAGTTTTATGAGTGGAGCTTTCGTCTCGAATTTCGCGCCACCTAAAATTGCAAACGATGGATGCACTGGCGCACGTGCCGAATCAATTTCTTGAATTTCATGGCACATTAAAAATCCGGCATATGATGGAATAAATTTCGCGACGCCGACAATGGATGCGTGAGCGCGATGGGCTGCTGCAAAAGCGTCGTCTACATAAATGTCAGCAAGTGAAGCAAGTTCTTTGGCGAAAGATTCGTCGTTTTCGGCTTCTCGCGAATCATGTCGAAGATTCTCCAAAAGAAGTATTTCTCCTTCGCGCATGGCGTAAACTGCCCCCCGTGTAGCCGGACCAGTGAGATCCGCAATGAAAACCACACGCCCAATTTTTTTTATTGCGCGGGCAACTGGCTCGAGTGATTCCTGAGGATCGCGTCCTATATGCGAAATTATTATCACTTTTGCGCCGTGTTCGGAAAGATACTGAACGGTTTTCCATCCTTGCTCTACGCGAAAAAGATCGGCGACTTCGCCGTTTACAATCGGAACATTAAAATCACTGCGGACAAGAATATGTTTTCCCTTAAGCTCGGAGAGAGGGATGTCGTCTACGCGTCGCATAGTCATACGTTTTCTATAGCCTGCAATAGTTTGGCGAATTCGGAAGCGTTCAGACTCGCGCGTCCGACGAGAAATCCGCACACATCTCCTTCTCGAAGCATTACTTCGGCGCTCTTGCCGTCCACTCCGCCTCCGTAGAGAATTTTTAACGCCCTCCCGCCTCCGCCGTGTGTTTCAACCACGCATTTGCGCATGAAGATCGCCATTTGGTGCATTTCACTTGGGTTCATTGTGGTGTTCGTTCCGATTGTCCATAGTGGTTCATAAACAAGAATAACTCGGCCAAGCGCTGAAGCTGGAACGTCCGCTAGTCCGGCGCGGATCTGTTCTCTCACAACGTTGAATTGTTCTCCACTTTCGGTACGCTCAGATTCTCCAACACATAGAATCGGTATCATCTTTAAAGCGAGTGCTCCTGCAGCCTTTTTTCCAGCATCGTCGTTGGTCTCGCCACTCGCTCGACGCTCTACATGACCGATGATGACATAAGAGGCATGTGCGTCTTTAGACTGTGCGAGAGATATCTCTCCCGTGTGCGCGCCATTCGTTTTAAAGTGTCCGTTTTGAACAGCGAAGGCAACGCGAGAACCGCGATACGTTCCCGAAAGTCCGCGTAAAAATATCACGGGCGGTGCGACAATTACAGAAGAATTCTTTGTTTTCTCAACCGCTTTCTTGGTCGATTCAAAAAGCTTTTTGGCTTCGCGCCATGTTACTGGATTCATTTTCCAATTCGCGACAATAATGGTCTTCGACATGTCGCGATTGTATCATTATTCTTCAAGGGTGTTAAAAACAAGCGGGGCGTAAAAATCGCCCCGCTCCAGTCTATGACCATTTGGACCAGGTAGGGGGCTTTATGTTACCTTCCCTACTCGTGCGGGGCATGTCGTCCCGACCTACCCTCTCTTTTGGTTCTTGTGGAGAGGTGTGCCTTTTGTCTGCGATGGACAGGGTCGCGGACACTTCTGGTGGTGATTTTTCTTTTTTTCCTGTTCTTCCTCTTCTCGATCCCTTGGTTCCGTGCAACATGGCCATTTCCCCCATTTTTCAGAACTCGCGACTTGCGCGTTTGTACACTATATTCCTGTTTCACTGTTGAAGTCAAAGACTATACGGTATCATCGAGACAAGTATGGCGTTTTTTACAGGCAAAGGAGACAAGGGCACGACGAAGCTTTTTGATACGTGTTCGGGTACGCGCGTGGCGAAATCGTCTCATATTTTCGAATGTTTGGGACAGCTCGATGAGTTGAATACCATTGTGGGGTGGTGCAAGGCGGCTTGCCCTGATGATTTTTCTTTTCAAGCGTACGCGGGAAAAGACATACTCCACGATGTTCAAGATCATCTTTTCACACTACAAGCGGAGGTGGCGGGTGCGCCTAAATCGATTCCGCAGTCGAGCGTTGAGAGAATGAGCGCGCTCATCGGTGATATAGAAAAAGATTTACCGGAGATTAAATCATTTCTTGTGCCGGGTGGCACAGAATTTTCTTCCCGTCTTGATATTGCGCGTGCAATTTCGAGGCGAGCAGAACGCAAACTCGTAATACTGAACGAGTCGGGAGATCGTTTGATTTCCGAATCCAGCCTCGCGTACGCGAATCGGTTGTCTTCGCTCCTTTACGCGCTCACGCGCCTTTTCAATCATCATTCCGGCTCTGAAGAGAGTGCGCCGAAATATCGCGATCATTTATGAGACACCCGCGACTTCCTCAATTGCCCAAAAATGTCGAAGAACTGGCGTATTGGTACATGCGCTACATCTCTCCGCTCTCTCTTATAGCCGCACTTCTCTTAGATTATTTTGTTCTACTGCGCCGCGTCGATCTCTGGATTGGCAATCTGCTTCTCTTTTTCTATCTAGCGCTCGCGGCAGTATGCATCACCTTGATGAATGTGATCGAGGCTGGTCGTTTACGGCATCCGCGAATTCTTATGGTTACGCCGATCATCCCTGTTGTTGCGCAATTCGCGTTTGGCGGACTTTTTGCGGCATACCTATCGCTATATTCGAGGAGCGCCGCGGTGGAGATCAGCTGGATTTTTATAATTCTGATCGCGGCGCTTCTCATAGGCAATGAGCGGTTCGTGCGTTTGTATACGCGTTTCGTATTTCAGTTCAGTGTATTTTTCACTGTCTTGTTCTCGTTCTTCATTTTTTTCCTTCCGGTAATTTCCGGAAAAATAGGCCCATACATGTTTCTCGCGAGTGGAGCCGCGAGTCTGATTGTCGTTACGGGTTTCTACTATTTCCTGTTGTTTCTGGTGCCGGAGCGCGCGAGGGCCGAGAGTACGAAGCTGGCACGCTCAATCGCCATTATTTTTCTCACGTTTAACGTCCTTTACTTCAGCGGTGCAATCCCGCCTTTGCCGCTCGCTCTGAAAGATGCCGGCATATATCACGGCATCACGCGGATCGAAAACGAATATCGCCTTCTTGGAGAGCCGACAAAGCCGGGTCAGATATATTTGCGCTACAGCAGAATTTTTCATAGCGTGCCCGGGGAATCTGCATATGTATATACGGCCATATTCGCACCGATTGGTCTCAACACGACAATTTCCCACAAGTGGCAGAGATACGATGTTTTCACAGAAGAGTGGATAACGGAGGTAACGATCCCCTTTTACGTAGTTGGAGGACGCGATGGCGGCTATCGCGGTTATTCGATCAAATCGAATATCATTCCCGGCAAGTGGCGCGTGGATGTTGTGACGGAGTTCGGACAGCTAATCGGGCGAGTTTCATTCACGGCGGTTGAAACCAATGACTTTGTACCTGTAGAAGTCTTTATTCGATAACGCACTTTTTTCGTAACTACTCAGTTGTTCCCAGCCCGCCGTCTTTGCGAGCGGAGCGAAGCAATCCAGAATATGTTTACGGACTCTGGATCGCTTCGGCCAAAAGCCTCGCGAAGACGAATACTGGGAATAGCTGAATACTTACCTTTTTTCTCGCTTCGCAGAGGTAAATTTGTTATAACTTTAATGTTCGCATGGCGGCTATGGTGTAATGGTTAACACTGGAGCTTGTGGAGCTCTCGATTCGAGTTCAATTCTCGATAGCCGCCCAAGGTTATTTTTTGGTGCGTATATCATAGTGCTCAAGCGTGTACGGCTTTCTAAAAATAATTGTCCAAAAGAAGTTGAGCGCATAACGAAAGCCGGTGCCAAGGAGTCCTTCCTTCTGTAAGCGTCGTCCCGACGCATATATCGGGAAGCGCAGTGTCCACTTTACTTCTCCGACTTTCGAAATACGACGTGCGATATCCGTATCTTCGCCGTAGAATTCAATGGACGTATCGTATCCTCCGATTTTCGCGAGTGCCGTGCGACGGAGTACAAAGTTACCTCCCTGCAAAATCGCGCCCGCATGCAGAATGTGCTGGACAATGAAGTTGACGAGCGGATAAGTCGTGATGAATAAATTGGCGAGCGTTCGTTTTAAGAAGGGAAGATCATGGTATACAAATGGCCCGCTCAGAGCGACAAGGTTGGGATTTCGCTCAAATTCGGACATGACTGTCGCGAGCCATCCTTCAGGGATCACAGTGTCGGCATCAATGTTTGCAATCAAGTCGCCCGAGGAGGCTCGATATCCCGCTTGTCGCGCATGCGTGAGGCCTTTGTGCTGTTCGTTGACGACGCGTACCTCGCTGAACCCTCGCGCAATTTCCGCGGTGCGGTCGGTGGATGCATTGTTAACAACTATGATTTCCGCCTCGTATCTGCCATGCGCGATCTCTCGTTGCACCGATTCAAGGCATGCGCCTAGGATTCCTTCTTCGTTGTATGCCGGGATTATGAAACTAACCTTCATGCGGGCAGTATAACGCCTGCAGGCATGTGTGAGATAATCTTTACATGCAGGAATTCTTTTTTGGTGAGCGGGGCATCTACTATCGTGTCAGTGAGATTCGGAAGGATCGACCGACCTTGTTGCTGATTCACGGATTATCGGGGAGTTCCGCCGTGTGGTTGCCGTACGAAAAAAAACTCGAGGACTCGTACAACATTATATCGCTCGACCTGCGGGGTCATGGAAAGTCGAAACAGTGGTCGCAATATCACGAATACGATCTGCGTTTTTTTGCCGAAGATATACGCGCACTTTTAAAACATGTTGGTATAGAGCGATATTCTCTCGTCGCACATTCATTTGGGACATTGGTTGCGCTTGAATTATTGCGGGACGAGAGCGGGCCTGCCCGCGCAGGCGGGGCGCAAAACGCTCTCCTATTAAGCCCCAACTACGCAGTCCATCGAATGCTCCGCTCGCATATTACACATTGGCCTCTTGCAATTATCACTGCAATTTTTTCCAAACTTCCATCAATACACTGGCGGGGCGATCACGTTGATTATTCGAAATTTGGATACACGAGCGATTGGGATACAAGACGTCTATATGCGGATATTTGGAATACCGGCATCCGCACGTACTTACACTGTCTTTATCAAATCTATTCATTCACTCGCGACGAGGAATGGAAGCATATTTCTGTTCCCGTTACGATCATGCACGGCGCATTCGATTCGTTCATTCCCATTGCGCACGCGATTGAACTTGCGGGCGTGATCCCTCATGCGAAATTCCAAATGCTTGGCAATGGCAACCACATGCTCGTTCTCAATAATAAAGAAGAGGTTATTGATCAGATTCGGAAGCTAGTCACGTCTATCTAATCGGCGCCCATTCTTTGTCGCGGGCTTTGTCCGCGAAGACGACGTAGAGACCGTTTACTATCCACGAGTAATAAAAGCGAAGCACGCCGAGGCGATGCAGGCGGCGGCCGGAGTGATAAACGGTGAGTTTTGTGTCGAAATGCGTTCTGCCGATCTTGGAAACTCTTTTCAGAAAATCGCAATCTTCGCGGAAGATAAGGTCTTCACGGAAACCGCCGACCTGGTCGAACGCGCTTTTTCTCACGATGATGCACTTGCCACTGCCTGCGCCGTGGTGAAGCACGTTGTTGAAGACGAGATTAAATAAGTTGTCGAGTCCGTACACAAACCTGTCTCCCGTACGTTCGAGCTCGGGGCGGACTCGCTGAGGCGAAGCTAGAGCGACGAGGCCAGGGTCTTCTTCAAAGTGCTTCTGTGCGCGTGCGAAAAAAGAATTTGGATCGGGAATGTGTGAATCGGAGTCGATAAATACCAGTAACTCACCCCGCGAAGCTTGCACGCCCACATTTCGTGCACGTGAAATAACATGTGTTTGACCCTCATAAGTCAATACTCTTGTCGCGAACTTTCTGGCAATCTCGACTGTTTTGTCGGTCGAACCATCGTCGGAGACAATGATTTCGTGAGGGATTGTGAGTCCTGCAAACTGAAGGATTGTGCTCTCTATCAATTTTTCTTCGTCGCGAGTCGGAATGATTATCGAGATCATATTTTCTTGTGGATACTTCCGCGCAAATAGCGACTGAAGCCAAAAAGAGACGCAAGAACAAGCGCGACTAGTGCGAAGAGTAATATTTTTTCGAAGGTGTTCTCGATTTTTAGATATATGTGACCGAGGAAATATCCAATCGAGAGTAGGCCTGCCGTCCATAGAAATTGTCCCGCGATATTAAGCATCATGTATCTGCGAAAAGGCACTTTTGAGAGGCCGGCAGTAAATAGGATGACCATTGCAAATCCGAGTCCCGCAGTCAATTTTGATGTGAAGATGATTATGTCGTGATGTCTGTTGAAAAGAGCTGTCGCAGATGCGATGGAGTGTTCTGTTATGCCGAAGTAGCGTCCCATGCGTTTTACGAACGAATCGCCATAGCGCCGTCCGATCCAGTACCACAGTACATCTGATCCCAGTTCGCCCGCGGCAAGCGCAAGGCACGTTGGTATAAGCGCTATAACATCAAGACGAAGCAGAATTCCCGCGACGAGGCTGACAGCAGGTCCGAGCAACATTGCGGCGGGAGGGATGATGAAGTAGGTGTATTCGGCAATTAACGCCATTAGGAGTCCTGCTTCCATGTGAGCAGTATATCGCGTGCCATCCACTTCATACCAGTCTTGCGAGCTGTTAGGTTCAAAACCAACAAATAACTCAAAAGGCTCTCGAAAGAGAGCCTTTTTCGTGGGTCGGGAGCGGTTCGCAGAAGTGGTTCGCTCCCGAGACATGATCACGACAGTCGTGAAATCTTCGGCGGCGACAAATCCGTTGAAGCTGTCAGTACCAATCTTAGCGAGAGTCTTGTCGAGAGAATCCAGGGTGCAGTCTGTGATCGCGTCGGCATCCACGGCAAGGTCAAAGTTCGCCCGCGTCTCAAGCCCATTGTACGACTATGGGCGGTTGATCGACCAAGGGTTACGCGTGGTCCGTTTTGAAGTCCCTGCCGGCTATGGTTGGATGATGGATACGACGAACGTACTGCACGATGGTCGGCGGGCTCACCCTAGTCTGCCGAGTCGCTTTGTACTCATGGAAGCGGAGCTATCATGATAACTATGACAGAAGCAACAAGTATCACTTCATATCTGTCTTCACGTCCATATCCTGGGCGGGGGCTAGTTCTGAGCCGGTCACGCAACGGTGCCGTCACGGTCTCGATCTTCCTGACCGGTCGAAGCCATGCGTCCCAGGCTCGCAAGCTGGTACTCGTAGATAGTGCGCTTGAAGTCGTCTCGACGGACGGCGCATCTGACGATCCGCTATGGCATTATTCCGCCATTGTCGCTCGCGGATCGCGATTGGTAGCTGGCAACGGCCGCCAAGTTTCGGACATCGCGGCAAGCGAGAAAGGACCAGCCGCAGCCGATGGGGAGATCAGACGTCAAATATACGAGCCTGATCCTCCGATCTTCACCCCGCGACTTACTGCCGGCGAGAAAATTACAACCACGCTCGAAGGTGGTGCAAAGGAGACCGTGAACAAAGCAAGCGAAGGTGATTGGATTATGACCAATCCTGGCGGTGAGCAACACATCATTTCCGAGAAAAAATTCCTCGGGCGCTACGAAGTAACTGACGAATCTGGTGTGTACTCGGCGAAGGGCTACTGCCGCGCGATTCCGAATCCGTTCGGTAAACCAATCGAGATTATGGCTTCGTGGGGTTCGCCACAAACAGGCGATGAGCGATGCTTGATTGCCGATACCTGCGACGCGAGCGGGAAAGTAGACGGCGAACCGTATCTCATCGACGCTGACGCTTTCACCAAGACCTACAAACAAGTTGAGGCGCAGGAGTAAAAGACTTCTCAACAAAAGCACTTCAACAGATTCGTGTGGACAACAGCGCGAGAAGCTGTGTTCTTTTTGATTTATCTCAAAATTTTTCATATAATACATGTGTATTCGCTTTGCGAATACTGAATTGAATGCCGCCAAAGAAAAACTTGAAATTGTCAGTGTTGTGACTCCGTCGCCTTTCCGAATTTTCGCGGGGGGACTTCCTCGTCGCTCGCGGTGGCGAAATTCGTTCGACTAATTCAAGAATACTGCACCATGGAAAAAAGAAAATTCAAGAATCGTTTTTTGAGACACGTTGCCTCCTCTCCATTTGTATGGTCGCTAATCATTCCTGTAGTCATTTCTGATATTTTTCTTGAGATATATCATCGCATCTGTTTTCCTTTGTATGGGTTATCTTACGTTCGCCGATCTGAATACATTCGCATAATTGATCGCGCTAAGCTGCCGTACCTAACATGGTTTGAGAAGATCGGGTGTGCGTATTGTGGCTATGTAAACGGATGGTTGCATTACGCATCTGTGATTGCCAGTAAGACCGAGCATTACTGGTGTGCCATTGCACACCTAGAAGACCGCGGATACATTCCTTCCGAGCACGAGGAGTCCTTTGTGCGATATGGCGACGAAGCTGAATTGAAGAAGAGATACCGTATGCACGATTTGAAAAAGACCGCCGACAATGCAGATATGTCGCAGGCTTGATTTATGAACTACAAAGTTACTGGCGGGAAAAGGTTGGGCGGGGAAGTGACGACCAACATTTCCAAGAATGCCGCGGTTGCGCTTTTGTGCGCGTCGCTTTTGAACAAGGGCACGACGACACTCAAGAGGATGCCACGCATCGAAGAAGTGAATCGTCTGATCGAGGTGATCGAATCGATCGGAGTCAAAGTGGTATGGGAGGAGAACGGGGACATCAAGATCGTGCCACCGCAGAAGATCGACCTCTTCAAGATCAATCGCGCCTCGGCCGAGCGTACGCGATCCATCGCGATGTTTATCCCCGCGCTTGCGCATTTATTGGGTTCGTTTGAGTTGCCGACACCCGGCGGATGCGACCTGGGAAAGCGCAGTCTTGGTGCACATATTGATGCGCTTGCGCGTTTGGGTATCGATATCACCGCATCTGCCGACAAAAAGTCGTACCATATCGAAACAAGTGAACTGCATCCCGCCGAGATTGTCATGTACGAGGCGTCCGATACCGGTGTCGAAAATGTCCTCATGGCGGCGGCACTTATTCCCGGACAAACGACGATCAAATTCGCGAGTGCGAATTATATGGTGCAAGACCTGTGCGTCTTTCTGCAATCATGTGGCGTGCGAATCGAGGGCATCGGCACATCGACCTTGGTCGTGCACGGCGTCGCCGAAATCAATGCCGACATCACGGGATATCCGAGCGAGGATCCTATTGAATCGATGTTTTTCATTTCACTCGCGGTTACGACAGATTCCGAGCTCATTATAGAGCGTTGCCCCATAGACTTTCTTGAACTTGAGCTTCTTACGCTTGAGCACATGGGACTCGATTATCGTCGTGGGAAAGACTATATGGCGGAAAACGGCAGTGCGAGATTGTGCGACATTACCGTGCGCAGATCCAAATTGCATGCACCGCCGGAGAAGATCGCGCCTCGTCCGTATCCGGGCATCAACATCGACAACTTGCCTTTTTTCGTTCCTATCGCAACGCAGGCCAATGGAAAGACTCTGATACACGATTGGGTATATGAAGGCCGCGCGAAGCATTATATGGAAATGACGAAACTCGGCGCGAAGATGGAACTTATCGATACGCATCGTGTTGAGGTCGAGGGACCGACGAAACTGCATGCTGTCGACATCAAGGCTCCGCCCGCGCTCCGTCCGGCGACTATTATTTTGATAGGCATGCTGGCGGCAGAGGGCGAATCGATACTTCGCGATGTATATCCAATCAATCGTGGCTACGAAAATCTTCATGAGCGTCTCACCAAACTCGGCGCGAGCGTGGAGGCGGTAGAATAATTTTATGGATGCGATTCCGTTCAATCTAAAGAAAGAGGCACTCGGAAGATTGCGTGACACTGTTGTTGCTACTCGCTCTGCAGAAGTTGACGAATACGGTGCGATGCAGTGGGACGAATACAAGACCGATCCGAACGAGTACTTCTTTGCTGGAAATCGAGAGTGGAAGCCGCAGATCATGGATTTTTTTGATTCTCTACATCGTTCTGGTGACAAGATCGTATATCTCGATATCTGTGGCACTGCAGACGGAGAAAAGATAGGCGCAGATGTAAGTTACGGATTTTCGCTGCAGACTCCTGCGAATGTTGCGACAAGACCGGACAAGATACTCATCGAAGGCGATGTCTTTTCGCGTAAGGATTTCAATCGTTTGATAGAAACAATATTGAAATCAGGAGATCTGCCAGCATTCATAACGTTCGAGCCGTACGCCGGGATCGGGGATCAGGTGAGCGTGTCCGGACCGCATGTTACAGGCGATGCAACGGTTGAGCTTGAGCGGGCAAAGACACGCCTTGCGTACGACAGGTTGGCCAACAATCTAAGAAAAATTATCGAGATGCTCCGGCCGGGTGGCTTTCTCCTAGTAGGAGAATTCTTCAGGGACTCTCAATATCTTGAAGATCTCGCTCCTCGCATCCCAGCCATGTTGCGCGCAATCGCGGAAGAGAACGGTTGTTCGTTCGAGGAATCCAACCTAGATCGCTATCTTATAAGGAAAACGTCTGACACTAAAACTCTACTTCATGAATAATTGTACTTGTAGCGTTGTGTCGTAAGAAATATTGAAATGAAACCAACACTCGTTATATTCGCATCCGGCACCGCTACAGGCGGTGGATCGGGGTTTGAGAATTTGGTTGCCGCTGCCAAAGCTGGCGTGTTGGATGCAGAAATCATAGCTGTGGTTTCAAATCACGATCACGGCGGTGTGCGCGAGCGAGCCGAAAGGCTCGGTGTTCCATTTATCTACTTTGCAGGTCCATATGACGCAGAGCATTACCAGAAAATTGTTACTGATACAGGGGCGGAGTGGATCGCGCTCTCAGGATGGTTGAAATTCGTTAAAGGTTTAGATCCGAGCCGGACGTTCAATATTCACCCTGCTCTTCTATCGCAGCTCGCTGGGAGATTCGGAGGCGAAGGTATGTGGGGTCACCGGGTGCATGAAGCAGTCAAGACGGCACTAGATGCGGGAGAGATCACTGAATCAGGCCTAACGATGCACTTCGTCACGGATGAGTATGATCGCGGTCCGGTTTTTTTCGAGCATCACGTGTCGCTTCAAAAAAGTATGTCATCCGAAGACATCGCAAAAGCAGTCAATAAAGCCGAACATGATTGGCAGTCTCGAATCACGAATTTGGTTGTGCATGGCGAGATTCGCTGGAATGGTATAAGACCGGACACGCTTGTCGTTCCAGACGGCTATTCGTATTTGCCGCTACGTTGAGCGTACTTAAGCTTTCTTTAGTGCGATATGAATATTTGAGAGCGACTGTTTTATGTGGTCAAACCCGTCGTGGTTTCGATCATGCGAATGTTTTCTCCAAAGAGGCATAAGCGCATCGATTTTGTGAAGCATCTGTTTTAACGCTGACGCATGATTTCCAGCCGATAAATAATCTATGTTTGCTTCGCGCATTATTACAAGCATATTATTAAGACGTTCCATCGTGCGTTGAACGGCTTCCAGTAACAGTATTTCGCGGCCTGGATCGATAATATATAGATCGCTGGTAATGTCATAAAAATCAGGAATCTCCTGCAGTAAACTCGTAATGTGTTGATATCCGATAACAAGCCGTTCCCATTCGGTATCTGAGACGCGTCCGGATTGATGAATGATTTCCGTAACATGGTCGAAATCGTTGCGGGCAAGATAAAAATCTTCTCGTATATTGCGGAACAATAATTCGAAAGATAGTTCGTGAATTTCATGCAAAGCTTTGTCTTGGCGATTTGATACAAGCTTGGCGACAAAGAGAGCGAAGAGAAACAATTCAATAATGCTTTGCAGTGCCGCGAAAATTCTTGAGTATCCAAGAGGGACGATGTCTCCATAACCGGTATTTGTGGCGGTGATTACGCTGTAATAAAGGCTATTGAAAAATCTGTGAACAACAGACGCATCGTTTATTCCAACCGGACCGTTTCCAGGGAAATAACTGAGTGTCGTGTAGATTAAGGCAAAGAATATTAAGCTTCCTCCCCAAATACTTAGAATAACCTTATGTGGCAACGCATTGATGCGATCAACCAGTTTGTGCATCAGATTATGATTAATCATTTGTCCATACTATCACGAGAGGCATATATATTATTTTGTCATTCTGCGTTTGAGAAAAGTCACTATGAGTTCATTTGAAAATACGCCAATTCATGCGCATAATCTACTAATGGGCGCGTGGTGGAACGGTATACACGTACGCTTCAGAAGCGTATTCCGAAAGGATTGAGAGTTCAAATCTCTCCGCGCCCACAGGTTGCGATTCTATACAGCCATGCTCGAATCTATTTTACCAACTCATGATGTTGCGCGCTCCGCGCGCGCTGTACCTTTGTATTTCGCATCACGATTCGATCTCGTGTCCGCCTCCGCCCCGCCGAACACTCCTCCATCATTTTGAATCTCGCTGGGGGAATGCATTTCTAGTGGATGGGCGGCGGGGGCGGATAGATTTTTGACTACGATAAGCTCGCCAATTCCGGTCCCAAAAAATGATTTATCGCCTCGGCAACTTCGCGTACATGGGGTTCATCTGTAGAAATGTCAATCGCAAACAAATCCGGAAAGAAAGTTGATAGGTTTTCGACTTTTTGCCTCGCGTTCCCTCCTTGTCTATATAGCGTTTTAACTTTCCAATGGAGAGAGGCGATCTGTGTTTCGTCACGGGTACGCAGTAGTTCAGGCGTAATGTTAGGAAATTGCCTTTTGTTCATCTCCAATAAATGATATAGAATAAATTTCTTACTATCCGAAGTGTCGAACTCTCCTTTCAGCTGATTGCGCATTTCTTTGACTTTATCGTCGCCAAGATAAAATTCCATGATTGCTGCGGATGAGTACTTTGTCTTTTCTAAATCTTGTATGGCCGTTCCAACGGCGCGGGCCAATGTTTCGACTGGCTCGTCCGTGCCAGGCGTAGCTCCAGTGATTTTTTTCAACGTTTGCTCGAAAACTTCACTTTTCTTCAGTATGTCGCGCATGCTGAAAAAACGGCTTGTCGTTTGATCAGAATCCGGATCATTCGTTGTACCCAAGGCTCGAATTTCAAAAATATCAACCCCTTGCTCATGCATTGCTCGTAGGTCTGCGACAGAAAACTGGAGAAGGTTGGAGTAGTATTCTTGTCTATCCGCGACGCTCATTTCTTTTAAGCAACCCGGCCAGAACTCCCTGCCCTCTGGGCAGGGATGAATGGTCGA
>ERZ1292633.782-Hain-H41-02um-R1-782-length-35735-cov-6_pt1 | contig 35735 bp, 25 predicted proteins | sample MGYA00564406_ERZ1292633 | MGnify/ENA primary metagenome ERZ1292633 (study PRJEB36523, sample SAMEA6512639) | groundwater metagenome | collected 2019-01-08 | study: AquaDiva: Metagenomics assemblies of 32 groundwater samples
CGCGTGAGTCCAGGCAAATCACCCACGCCCGCACAGCCGGTTACGCCCACCTGGGTCAGAACCACAACTTCCTTCCTTCCTTCCTTCCCCACTTTCATTTCGACGCCCTGTGCGCTCGACCCCCTTTGTGTTCACGTCACTGGTCCTTCATGACACGCGATATCCGCCGACATCCTCGTGTCGGGTGGGACCGCGAGTTTCGCTGCTCCGGTTTCCTCGCCCGCCTCAGAGGACGTATTTTCTTGCGGCGGACGCCTGGCTGTTGTACAGCGTGAGCGTGATGCAGTATCTGTTAGCCGCATCGAAGGACGTGAAAAAGCTGAGAATGCGGATCGAGCCGTCGGGACTGTGAAGACAAGAGCCAAAGAGACATCCCAACACTGCGAAACGTTGATCTTCGAAGATGACGACGTGTGTTGATTGGTGAGAGAATCTTCGACCGCACACACATGTGAACAGGCACAACTAGGTTCTTCTTCATGCATTCGGAAACTTGAGCGGGTTGATTTTCTGCATCCCCCCTCCTGACCGCGACCCGTCATCGCTACTCGCGGTGCGCAACAGCGGCCGCACGAGCACCTCCGCGGCGTCGCTGGAGCCTCCGGCGGGTGCCGCTGGAGAGTAAAACGAAACGTCACTGACTTCCAACAAGCGGCCTTGGCTATCGGTGATGCGCACACAGACGGAGGCGGGGTCGCCATCTTTGAGGGCAGCGCCCGTGAAACCGATGTCAGTCTCCCCGATCTCAAGCCACGGCGGCGCCGGATCGCCGTTGGGCATTTCCTGCAGGGTGATGAGGTCGAACGCGTAGCGTGAGACGTATTTGACGGCGACCCCCGCGACAGCCCAGGGTATTGGCAGCTCTTTGAGACTGCGCCGAAGATAAGTGCGCACTTCGGCCGCCGTCGGATGCCTGTCCCGGTATCGGTAGCGCGGTGGCACGGAATCGACGCGCGCTGCGGACTTGCCGTTGCGCTGGGACGATGCGCCGCACAACGGCGAACTCTTCTGGTACACCACACCGTAGCACACGACGTTGAAGAAAAGGTGGTACGACAGCACGAAGGGGGCGACGGCCTGCAGCGCGCCGAAAATGCCCCCGATGAACGACACCCACGATAGGATCACAGTGAGCAGCGTACGGTAGACCTCGACGCGGAGCGGCAGCGTTGCGGACGCGCCCGTGCCGTCAGTACCCGTGAGCAGCAGCGTAATGTTCCCGGGCTCGCCGTCGTTCGTGCCACTCACGATGTTGTTCGAAAAGCGCATCCAGACGGGCAACTCGGGATCGTCGAGCGACGGTCGGTCGACCCACGCCAGCGACTGCCGCACGATGGCAGTTGCGTTGCTGAAAAACCTACGCGGCGACAGGTACTCTGACAGCGACGCCCCGGCCTCGACGCGGATGATCGCTGGCCCGAGGCGCGGGAGCAGTGCCGGCGGCACGAGTGCCGGCACGCTCACGTACACCGTCAACTGGACCGTCGTCCGGCCGTCGGTCGCCGAAATCGCGACGCTGAGCGTCGACCCCGCCACATCGGCTTCGGGTGAGCAGTGCAGAGTGCCCGCGGAGTCGAAGTTGATCCACCGCGGCAGCGGAGCGCCGCCAAGCCTCGCCGCGCGCATCTCCAGTGCATCGCCGTCGTCATCGGTAAAGTACTCCAGCATCGACTCCGCCGACGTGCTGCCGGATAGTGCCACCACGGTGGTGGCGTTGCCGCGCACGAGTCGAGGGGGTGGGTCCGCTGCCAACAAACGAAACGGGACCCGCACCGCCCCAAGAATCGCGCGGTCGGAACACCGCAGCTCCACGGGCGTAGTACCCATCGGAAAGGTGGCTGGTACGGTGCCGCCGAGCGACAGCAATTGACCGCCGCCGGTCACCACGGCCGTCGCCCATACGGCCTCCTGCGACGTGGAAACCACCCACACGTAGCAGTCCGACACCGTCGCGGGCCCCGCATCCATGCCAGCCAGTGCTGTGACGCGCGAAAACAGTGCGCGAGGGATCGGCACAGCAAGCGGGCGGCCCGGCTTCACAGGCACGTCCGGCAGCTGCGCGTTCGCAACTAGGATGAAGCGGTCGACGCGGATGATAGTGTCGACGCTGGCTGACAAACCGAAGACATCAGTTGCGGTCACGTGCAGCACCAGGTCCTTGGCCGCGGTGCCGAGCGGCGGCAACCCCGAGACGGACGCCGACAGCGCGTCGAAGCTGATCCAGTCGGGGAGCGGAGCGCCGCCAAGTTGCGACGCAGAGTACCACAGCGATTCGTTGCGCCGATCGTCGTCCACGATGGCGAGGGGCAGCAGAGCTACGAAGGGCTGCCCAGCGGCCGCGAGTGTCACGGGGGGACCAGTGACGCCTGAGTCCCCCATCACGACACGAGGAGGCGTATTGATTTCCGCGACGTCAGACACCCGAGCGGCGAAAATTTGGCGCGGTGCCCCTGCTGCGGCGAAGGCCACCGTCACAGACGTGTCGTTAACCAGAGCCCTCGCAGCGGCGGAGAAGCCGAAGCGAAGAGTCGGCAGCGCATCTCGGATGGCGGAGGCGGGCCCTGAGATAGCGAACAGGCCGTTGACCGCGTCCCGCTCCACGGAGACCCCCTCCGTTTCGCCACCGCCAAGAGTGAAGGCACCGACGCCCGGCGGACCCACCGTGAACTCCACGTGGATGGTTGGGGCGGTTGCCCACTTGCTGGGAGGAGCCGCCGCATCAACGAGACTTACTTTGAGCTCGCCGGCAGAGGTCACTGCTGGGCGGTACACGTCGAGGCGCAGCGACTGGGAGACCGCAGCGAGTGTTTTCGAATCCGAAGCCACCGCCACCGGGATGCTCGCACCAGGGGACAGCGGAGGGAGCGATTCTACCGACGTGGGCTCGGGCGTAGGCGCACCCGACACGGGCGAATCACCGCCATTTGTGTTGGCCGGAGCGAAGGTGCCTCCCGTAGCCGACGTTTCGGTGAGGGACGCCGCGGTCGACGTGACGGTCCCAGTGGGTGTGTCTGTCGCGGTGGCCGTCGAGGTGCGCGGTGTCCCTGCAGGCAGCGCGTCCCCAGGACGAGATGACGAATTCAGCGGCACAAACAATGAGTCAAGGTCGGCGACGTCGATTTCGGCCAAGTAACAGGTCCACGGCGCGGACCGCCGCACGCAGTACGACACGTTAAACGCTGTTAGAGTGGAATATGTGTCCACAATGCCGCGGAAGTCGTTGAGAGTGCCCCCCACCTTCACGTCGACGCTCTGTGCGCTCACGCTGTACAGCAACTGCCGCCAGGACGCGTCGGCAACCAGAAAATACGTACTCTTCGTTGCAGGCGGGGCGAGGAAAACGGAGCAACGAAACTCGCGGCCCCGGTACACGAGTCCCCGACGCGAGGATGTCGGCTCACACCGCACCACGTAAGGGTCGTACTGTCGCACATCGACACACGAAACGGAGTAGTACGACGCGCCTCGTGTCACGCCCGGGTTCGCGGCTGTGCACCAATGCGGACTGCGAAACGCGGAGTGTGACGGGACATACGGTGTCAGCATGCGCGAGACGGATACGTCGGCGATGAAGCGGTTCGTGACGACAAGCGTCGTGCCGACAGGGAGCGGGACGAGGCCGACCACCACGGCATCGTTTGGAGTCGCCGCGAAGGTGCGAGCCACTCGCAGTGTAGTATTCACCCACGGCGGCGGGGGGATAGCGGTGTCGTCGTCTAACAGCGTGACGGTGCGGGCGGTCGACAGTTCAGATGGTTGCAAGTGAGCGGTGTAGTTGAACATCAGAAAGAGCAGGTGAGTGCTGGTCGTAGCAGCGTAGACGGCGACGCCCTCGAGCCACGGATGTACCACAAGTGCGGAAGGCAGACCGGAAGACAGGACCGGAAGGGGCAGGGAATCACACTGCCCTACGACTTGGGCGGAAAACAGCTCGTCGGCGTCGAGCACAAAGCGCACGTAGCAGTACTGCCTCTGGAGCGTGGCGTTGCCGCCGATGATCAGCACCTCACTCGCCACTGAGACGCTACTACTGATCGCTGGCGGCAGCCACACCCAAGCCGAGATGAATGCAATGCCGGAAGGCGCGGCGACACAAGAGACTGCGTCCGCGGCTAACAGGCAGAACTGCGGTTGCCCCCCGGCTGCCGAGCTGCCAATGGCGATCATTTGCTTTAGCGGCGGTAGGTAAAGCAGGCGGGCCAGAAAGGGTGGTGTACCCGGGACGGTGATGGGTGTCTCATCGGTGACCAAAACACCCTTGGCGGTAAGAAGGTAGACAGCGTCGATTTCAGGGTGCCGGACGGTTGCCGCAATTGTCCAGCCCGACCATTTCAGCTCCGCCGTTGGTGGGTCAACACCCAGAAAGGCCATCGTGGTTCCGGAGGAGTGACACGCGACAACCCGGAGAGGCGATGTCGGCTCCGACAATATGAAGAGCGCTGTCACGGGCTGCATGACGAAGGCGGTACCGAATGCGGTGGGAGTCGCCACGAATGTCACGACGGCCGCGTTCCGGCTGCCATCCGCGATGTTATCCCTGATGACAATCAACTCCGACGAGCCGCATGTCAGGGGCACAGCAGCCACCACGTCACCCATCGTGCGGTCAGTTAGCGGCAGCGAGGGCGCCAATTCGATTCCCGTTGACAAGCTGTACAGTTGCCAGGGAACCACCCAGAGTAGCGCGGCCCGTCCATCACCACAGTCGCCGCGACCGTATGCGAGTGACGGAGCCACCGCCGTTGCAAAACGCGGCGACCACAGTGGCGCAGTGCAGAAGTCTCCATACGCGAAGGCGGGGGTGTTGAGTGCGAACGCCGATTGCGAGGAGGACGCGTACATGTTGTTCGCGCAAGGGGAACGGTAGCTGACGCCCGGAGCCACATACGAAGGGCACGATCGCGCGACCGAACCACGTGGCCCAACCAACCGTGTGCAAGATGGAGAATAGCCGCAGTGGCCGTCGTCGTTCGTAGGCGGAGTGGCCGCATCGCAGCGGTACAGCGCGTCGCTGCTGGTTTGACTCGGCAGCGCCCCTTCACACGTGAGAGCCGTTCTCAGTGCGCGTTGCAGTGGTGGTGGACGTGACGATGAGGGGCCGTCTGAAAGTCCAGGCATATCCTCTTCACAGGGCACCATCATCTGCATGAAATAAGGAATGGGAGACGTGAACGCGAGCGTCGACCTGGCGTAGAGCAAGCGGACGATCGTCTGCGCGTCGAAGCTCCAGGTTCCATCGGCCGCCCGACGTACCTCTACGACGTCCGCGCACAAAGTCGTCCCGTTGCTGTGGTAAACCGTGGCCACACCGCTCGATGCGTTGTAGTCTAAGTGCCAAACGGTGAGCAGCTTGGGCAACTTCGTGAAGTTAGTGGATCGCAGAACGTAAGTGGCGAGTACGGCCCCGTTGCGGCCGATCACGGTTACGTTGTCTTGCGTAGCGGCAAGAATCGGCGCCTGGGCGTCGACGTAGGAGGTTTCGACCGCTGCCGTTGCCACCAACGGGAGGGCGCTGCAGACCGCCGTTTGCAGCCTCGCGTCGACGCTGCACATGGGCTTGCCCATCTCAGTCGGCAGGAACGTCACGACGCGGCGCTTGGGCGGGCTGGTCGATCCGTTCGGCCGCACCACCCACGGCAGCGATGCGACCATGTACGCAGCCGGTAGTCCCGGAACGATGATAGGAGGCCCCGTGACGCTCACGCCGTACTCCAGGGGGGAGACGTACTCAAGTTGGACCGCAGCGGCCAGGAGGGGACGCAAGAGCAAGTAGCAGACGAGCGAGAGCATCCACTGTGCCGAAGTACACACAATGCGACAGAATGAAAAATTGTCGGGGCGAAAGTAGCCGACTGTGAAGTGGCTCGATCGATAGGGAACGTGCCGCCTGTACTGCGACAGTGGAACCTCACAAGTGCCACGGTCGGCGTACACAGAGAGATCCAAAAGTCCTCGAGGGGATGGCTGATGCAACGTGATCCGCTGATTCGTTTTGATCCGATGATCGGCTTTCCCTCCTGTTCAATGAAGTTAACAGATGTTAGCGAGAGAGAGAGAGAGAGAGAGAGAGAGAGAAAGCGAAGGGAGAATAGCAAAGCGCTATGTCTGTGTTCGTGTAGGCAGCCGCCGTACACGTCGCGCGATCAACACCATATGGTACGTCGCCAGGAATCTCAAATGGAAGGAATCGCGGACTCGGGAGTGATTCCGTCGTATTACTCCTAGGAGTAATAGATGGAACGTCGTTGTGTGTCGGGCGCATAGGCGTAAAACTCAAAACAAGGACTGTAAGTGAGTTACGGCCTACCGCCTGAGAAGCTAACTCCGTTTCCAGCTCGCTTCCCCCCCGCAACATGCGGCAGGGTTCTTCTTTTGCACCTGTTGATGTTGTCTGCTCTGCCGCCTGCTTGCCACCTCTAATGCTCGCCCCCGCTTTGTACGAGATGATAGGAGCACCCGCGTGCGACAGAAACTGCCGTTGCTGTTGAACTTGCTGCTGACCTTGTGGAAATTGTTGCTGTACTTGTGGCTGACCATAGTAACCTCCACCACGTCCGGTGCCTCGTTGCACCCCCCCGCCGCGCGAAATCATTGACGGTGAAGGACTCGTCCTCCCCGGATCCGAGCAACAACGACACCAACGAGATGGCTGCCGTCACCCGCCGACCGTCGCCAAAACTCCCTGTCGGCAAAGAGCATGACAAGGATCTCCCCATAGGGCGCACGCTCACCGCTCTGCGCTTCACAATATGCAGTGCAGCCAGTTCCATCAGAATGAACCTCGCCACTGTGTTGGACCTGTCGAACAGTGGGAAGGTGCGAGGCGATGGTGCCGAGTCCAGCGGCTCCATAGATCAGCGTTCTTTCAAACCTAAAGATTGCACGCAAGGCCCGAGGAACCTCCCCCCAGCCGTCCGTCACGCCTTGAAAACTCCAGGGGAGCTTTGTGGTGGTATATTCTTCACCCTGGCCATCGGGGGCTTCCCTCCGGCGAATCGCTCGCGCCAGCGCTTCAAGGAGAGGACGCACCTCGTCCAACTTGTCCTTGTCAGGCGTCTTTTCCCGCGCTTGTTCAGCAGTCTTTTCGGTAGGCTTTTCGGCCGGCTTCTCCACCTCCTTCTCCTTCTGCACCTTGAACCTTTGAATTTGGCGGCATCGAAGCAACAACATCTAACCAACAATTGACCTGGCTCGACAGCGTTGGGAAGCGAAGCCATGAATCTTTCGGGTAGTTGTACTGTCGCTCCCAGTTGCGCACACGCCAAATGTGCCGTCCGGGAAGAGTGGGCCATACGTGGCCGTCGGGCAGAAGGTGTTGTTGGAGAACGTAATCAGGACCGCGAGGTCGGCGTACACTTGATACCAGAGCCCGAAGAACCCGGTGGCGTTCAACGATGTCACCGTGTGGGGCTCGTCGCGCAGCTCGTGGTAGATCTCGTGCTGTCCGTGGGGAAGATGATGCGGCTCTGATGATGATCGTGTTGTGCATGATGGTGGCCTTCGAAAGAGTGAACGCGGCGGGGCAGCTTGTTGCCTTTCACTTCCCAGTGGTTTGGCGCCGCATGGGCCCCCGTTGCGGCGAATAAAAAGGTTGCCGCGAGGAGTACAACTGGAACGTTGCGCATTGTTACAAATTGGGTAGTCTTGGGTGGGTTTTTTTTGGCGTGTTGCTTCGTTTATGGTGACCGGGAAAGAAAACACGCCGCGCAGACCGTTCATTTTCCTTAACTCTCTCAAGTGTCACACAAAATGGAAATCTATATTCGTTCCGGACTATTTATTCGCTCCCTCCCTCTCTTCGGCTTTCCGTCGGTCGGACGGCCTAATTTGTTTCCAAATCCTCCGCTGGCTCCAATCCTGGGAACCCGCTGAGAATCCAGTTGGCTCGTTTGACCAGTCCCAGCAGCTGCTGCACCGGGGCGAAACTCTCCTTGTTGATTCCGAATGGCCGCATCATCGAGCCAAGTTCATGAATGTCGAGGTACAATTGCACGACCATCTTGTCGCGATCCGAAATCGTGTACGCCCCACCATTCACCGTCGGGACGGCTGTGGCTGCCGCGGTTGTTGTGGTTGGTACTTCCCGCCGACGTTTAAGTTTTTCTAGCGTTTCTTGCGCCTTCCGAGCGCCGTCGAGGATATCCTTCGCCAGGCGTCCAAATCGCACGCACACTTCGGCGAGCATGGCGGTCACGTGTTCCTGCACTTCCGTTCGCGCGAGCAAGTTGGACGCAAAGGCAGCATCCTGAAATTGCTTAATCGGGTCCAACGATCCGTGAACGAAAACGGACGGGGAGGTTGGTGTGGGTTTCCCAGTCATGGAATACGCAGACTTGATGGATCTCACGTGATCGAGGGACATCATGCACTGCGCGGACACGTGCGACACCAGCCCCGCGATCATGATGTCGCCTCCTGTCGTGTAGATGTGAACAAGGATCTCGACCAGATTTCCAGGCGCGTCGACGCCACCCATCGCCGCTACGGTGGCGGCGGCGATTTCGTCTTGGCCAGCCACACCGCTGTCCGCCGCCGAACTTGGCTGGGAGATGGCGCGTCGGATGCACGGGAGGACCTTCCCTTCCAGAAACGCGGGTGCCTGCCGGCAGCTGATGCACAACTGCAGAATCTCCGAGGTGCGGAGGGGAGCGTCGGTACCCTGCGCCGCTGCCACGGCGTCGCAGGCGGTCTGAACCAGCAATGTGACGGCCGTGTGGGCGTCGCGTAAGAATTTCGGAAGCAATGGGAAGATGAAGACCTTCTCCGGGTTGAACCACCACAGTAACACGTCCAGAACGGTTTGAAATGACTGAAGTGAGCAACAGGGTCCAGCAGCCGTGCACGGTGCGAGAAGCTGATCCTTTGCGACGGCCGCGCGCACACGGTCAAGGCCTTCGGTTGAGCGAAGGGTGTGATAGACATCCACGTTCCATTTGCGAGTCCAGTAGATGGCCTCTGGCGCCGCACGCAGCGCGGCCACTTCTTCGGGTGACGCACACGCCTCCTCGACGAGTCGAAGCACCCGATTGAGGCACACGAAGTTGCGGTGGTAGACATTGGGCAATCCTGGCGCGAACAGACTCAGCAGCCGCTTCAGCAACGTGTCGCCAACAGGCGGCCACACGGCTTGCACAATGAGCTGGGCGGATGCCGCCGGGGTAAACACCGTCCTCAGCATCGGCAATATAGCGAGAACGTGGCCCGAGAGACGTTCACACAGCTGCGTCACAATGCGCTCTGCTTCCTCAGGGTTACCACGCGCCTTGGCGGCCGCTGCCCATGTAACAACGTCCTCTGCGTTGACGCGAACGAGGTGGTCCCTAAATAATTCGATGAAAGATCCCTCGAGCTCCAGACGGTGGAAAAGGGTCGCCACAAACTTGACGTTCGCGACAGCGTCGGAAGTAGGCGCATGGGCAACGTTTTGCACGGCTTCTAGAAATCGCTTGGACATGAGCGATACAGTTTCCTTGTGATCGGTCTCAAATTGCTCGAGCGCACGTTTCGCCATATCTCTCGGTGACACGCCAGCTGTGCCATGGGTTAACGAAGGCAGACCGTCGAGATTGGCTTGTGGCACCGCACGAATCGTCGCCACTAAATGCCTCTGGCGGATCATGATGGTGACGAGCTCACGCCACCGAGTCGGCTCGACGAGGGCGGCGGTGCAGCTCACCGCGGCGGAGGTCGAGTTAATGTCATCAGTTGAATCGGCCGTGGTAGCAACGGCTGCCGCAGCTTGCAACCCGTGGAGGAGGACGGCGCCCCGCGCGGCGAGCGTGCGCCATTGCAGGAGAACCGACAACGCGATTCGTTGTCTCTCGGCCGCGACGGCCGCATTGATGTGGCGCATCACGCGCTCCTTGGAGCGACCCACGGACTCCACGGCGGAATCGACGACCCCTTGTAGCTGCAACACGGGCTGATGCGCTCGACGGATGGCATCCTCCTGGATCGCCAGCTGCCCTGAAACGGAGACGAACGCTTCATGCACATCCGTGTGCACGCTGCAAAGGAGGGACTGCCGAAGGTGCTCCGCGTACGTCGTCAGGTCACGCTCGATGGTTTCCAGAGGCACGTGCTGCTGCTTATGGAGCAAGAACATTTCCGGATCGAACGTTTCCGTCGCATCCTCGAATTCATACTCGTCAAAGCACATTTGAATTAAATTCAAATTTGTCGACGACTGAGGGAGCGGCGGCGCAGCGGTGGCAGCGCCATCGTCCGTTCCGCGCTGTGGCTGGTCATGATAAGGCTCCATGTGGCTGCGGAGGGCTCGGGGCTCACGGAGATCCGACGGGAAAGGTCAAAAGGGAGGTAAGGGGCACAGGAACAACTAAAATGTCCTTTCCGAACGGCTTTCTGACTTTGAAAAGCAACAACAATTTTCCTGTGGATCGCATCGAATTCAACACCACCGCTTCGCTGCAACCGAGTATGCGGGTGCCCCTCCACGTAGCTGTTTTTTCTCTCCCCCGCCCCTCGCGCGGTGCGTGACTAAGTGGCATTTTCTGGCTGACGTGCGGCGGCCTCAGCGATAAGTTCCTCATGTCGACGCTTCAGCTCTCCTGACTTCAACGCTACCTCAAAAGCATCCCTTTCGCGTTGCTCTGCCTCGCATCGAAGCCAGACTAAATTTCCACGTGTGTTCTCTGTCTTCCTCGGCGCAAAGACCGCCTTCCCGAACTGCCAGTCATGATGAAACAGGCGCTCCCAATCCTGCAACAGCGCGGGACGGTCGTCTTTCGGCAATGCGAATTCGAATCCGAACCGTGGCTGCAGTGGCTGCTGAGCGAGGAACGTCATGACCGTCGGGGTGATGTGGCGCGGCTTCCAAGGCTCGCGACATTGCCGAACTCTGTCGATCACAAACGCGATGACGTTTTGCACGGAATTCATGGACGCAAATTGATCGGAGGTTGGGGTCAGACGGAAGGTGTCCTCCACCACGCGCTTGACGACCCGCTCCCGCATGGTGTCTTCTTGCAAAACGAACGCCTCAATGATCGATCGCTCTGGTAGCGGCGTGAGCGGGTTCCCTTCGAAGTCTAACCGCCGCAGCTCGTAACCATCCCGCTGTGTTTCTTCGAAGATCACTTGCGTCATCTGCGCCATGAGAGTCTCAAACAGCTCCGCGTCGGTCAATGCCGTCCAACGGGAAGCGACGTCATCGTCCCATCCTACCGGCCACGCGATGCGCCCCAAGGGGACGGGTTTTTCGTAGCCATCCGGAGCCTGGCGCGGTAGCCACCGTTGCTGATACCAGTACCACTTCCACGCCTCCTTCGACGTTCCCTTGGTGACCGTCACACTTTCAGGGTTGAAACGGGCGAGCATCGGCCCGCGGCGATGGCTTTGCAGATGGTTCCACTTGTTGACGCCGCTGGCGTCCATCATCCATCGCGTGAGCTTCTTGTAGCGAAACTGGGTCCAGTGCTGCCGGTACTTGCGGTTGTAGTGATTCACGATCAGCCGCACGGGGGTAGACTGCAACATGTCGTCGTCGTTTCTTTCTTGCGAACAGTTAAGTGGTGATGGGACGCGGGGGCGTTTTTCTCGCTTCCCAGTACGCGGTGGGAAAGTTCCGAGCACGAAATACTATTTCGGAAATAGTCCGCTCTCTCTCTCTCTCTCTCTCCCTCTTTACTACCAGGGAGGAAGGCCGAACCGTTCGCAACAACGTCAACATCTAGGCTGGACGCATGCGTGGCACAATTTGGAAGGAGCCAGGAATGCGTGTGCCAGGAAAATGCGGGACCAGAAAACACACGCACACATACCCACCCACGAATCGACAATCGATGCAATCATCTTTCCGATTGTCGAGGTCGCCTGGAAAAAAATTGAGAGAGGGAGAGAGAGGGAGAGAGAAAGGGAGAGAAGGAGTAAGAAGGAGATAGAATCCAGTGGAGTTCCCTTGGGAGGGCCGGAGGCCGCCTTGTTATTATTTGCAGGAAAAAGGTCGGCGCGGGAAAAAGAAAACTGGCGGGCCAGCTTACGCTGGCCACCGCGCCAGCCCCAGTCGGACGAACCTCCCTCTCCCACCCACCGAATATCCGCCTCCCTCTTCCTTCCTTCCCCCTCACATAAGGCCGGATCGGTGCTCACTCGCCCAGAATTTCCTCGAGAGCCGACACGATGTCCGCGTACTTGGGATCGGTGAGGTGATTCGATCGCCACGTCGTCAGCTGCTGCATCGTACAGCAACCTGAAGCCGTCAACGCCGAGAGACAGTCCGGAAGGACCATCCTCCAGGTGGGCCCATTCGCCACCTGCGACATGGCGTTGAGCAGCCCGCCATGGGTTAACGTCGGTGAGACGGCCTTCAGCTGCTTGATGGCGGTCTCCCAGAATTGCACCAGCTCCTCCTCGAAGCTGTCGGACACGTCCGCGTCGTCGTCGGCCTTGGCCCGCCGTTCCTTGCGAACGTCCACCGCATGGCACGTGCGGGACAACAAGTCTCGCAGCAGATGCAACTGCGGCGATCCTTCCTTGCTCGCCACGGCCAGCAGACACTGTGACAGGCGCTGAAAGAATAGCGGGCAGTCCTCCGTCAAACCGTCATCGATGGCGCGTTGCAGTGCCCAAGAGGCGGCACAGACGGCTTCCATCGGTTTGTCGTGCGTCCGGAGGATTAACGCGAGGGAAGCGCGCAGCGTCTCGTCGGTCTTGAGCGTGACGTGCACGAACAGTTCGCTCATGCAAACCATGGCGTTCACCGTAGGGTGTTGCCCCGCGAGCATCGTGTAAAATTTTGAAAACAGGTCCGCTGGCGCCGTGGGCGATGAGATAGCCGTCGCGCCTTTTGCAACGATCGCGGTGAACGTCTCAATGACGCTTGCGCGCTGTTCGGGAGTGACATCTGGCTGACCGATGGGCCACCAAGCCACGAAATCTTTTCTATCTGCGCCCGCGCCACCACCAGCCGCAGCGGCGCTTCCGGATAAGTCGCTCGAGCTGCCAGTCGTCGCCAGTCGCTTTGACTCTGCGATCATCTCTTCTCCATCGTCTTTCTCCACCGCAGAAGGGCGTACCCAATTCTTCTGCCGCAACTCCAACAGGTTCATGGCCAGCACCTTGATGCGATATCCGACGTTGGGCGAGGTCCGTAGCTCTTCGATCTTTTGAAAGATGGCGACTAGGGTATCTGGTTTCTTCGACTTCCCCTCTAGCATCTCCCCGATGTTGTCCAATAAGCTGATCGCCAGTTCGGCGTTGAGCTCTCTGAAAGCTTCGCTGGTCCCGGGCTCAAATAGCAATTTGCTCATAATCGTCGCGACCACGCGATCGGCCAACAGCTGCTTGCGGTAGAGATGACCCACGAACCGGATGTTGTTGATCTTGCGCTTTCGAATGCGTTCGAACATCGATTCCGCGTTCGTGACGTCGTCGGTTTGGCCGCTCGTGGACGCCACCGCGCTCGCCGACGCGGAAGCAGCTTCATGAGCATCCGCCTCGAACATGTTTTGCGCCTTCTTAAGCAACTCGCTGCGGAATGTCTTCCCTCCCTGGAGGTACGTAAATTCGTAATCGGTCAAGTCGTGGCACATTTGCGCGTAGCGTTCCGCGTAGACGGGTTCATCCAGCGATTTTTCGTAAATTCGACCCACGACGTGCTCAATCGCATCCGGGGCAAAGATGGCAGGCATCTGCAACGGCGGCACCAACGTGTCGTAGTTCTTGTGCGTCAGCTTGTTCAGGACCGCCTGGACGTTGCGAATGAGAACCTGCGACTTCGTGGCGGTGCTGGCTTCGAGACGCCGGTATCCCTTGTCACTCGTGACGAGCGTTTCCGGACCCATCATGGATGCAGCCGCACCCGAAGAGGCAGCGGATGCATCGGGCTTGCGCAACTTTGCGTCGAAGTTTAGGTCGCTGAGCGGCTCCGTGAAGGTTTCGCGGAACTGCCAGAGTTCCTGCACGGTGAAGATTCGTGTCGGAGCGGATCCAGCAGGTCGATACATGGCGTGGTGTGTATGTGATGCCGTTGAATCACGCCCCCCCAAAATCTTTGCTGGGTGCCCAATGAGCAAAATCCGTCAAAAAGCAACTAAAAGAGACGAAACAAAAACCAGCAAAGCAACCGGCGATATCCACTCTCCGTCGTCTTTGGTCAATAATGTCATGATACAACAAACGTTCCCCCCGCGCGATTGCATAGCGACGCCCGACTGGTCGTCAAGTCGCCAATGCCCCGCCACAAACCGCGCACCACGGTCGCTGCCACGCCTCCGTAAAGGCATCCCCGAGACCGCAGCGCTTGCAGTGCACCGGAATGGGCGGATCGATCGCCGCGATCGCCTCGTCGGTCGCCGCGGTCGGACATAGCAGCACGGTGTCGAAGGTGGTCGGCGAAATGAGGCACACGTGGCCCTCACCACACGCAGACATGAGCGATAGCGACACCGGGACATCGACACGGTCGCAAATGCAGCACGGAAGTCTGAAGGCCGACACGACGTCACCCACCGCGGCGGTCGCGGCGGACTGGGACGTTGTCGCGATGCTAATTTCTTGAAGCACGCGAGCGGCAAACAGTTCAATGTGGCGTGCCGCTTGGTCCAAGCGAGTGCCCACCGAAACGCCGTCCGGCCCAATTAGCGAAGCTGGGTCCTCCCACGCCTCGTTGGCTGATGCACTCTCACTCGCACTACCCCCTGGTTGCGCTGTTCGGTCGTTCCGATTGATCGAAGATAGATGCGCCGCGGTTCGCGCATCAAGGGCCGCCCTAACCGATGCGGCGTACTGAGTGAGCCAGACCGCCGCGGCCATGGTCGTTCGACACTCCCGCCTTGACGGCGGCGCGCAGGCGGCCGACGTTGGCGGAGCGACCGCACGTGATCCGCGAGCCGCGGCGGAGATGGCGTAAGGAAGGATCAGCTCTCGCAGCCAGTCAACGGACGTGGTGAGCACGGAGGACGGCGGCGTCATCGCCATCGCCTTGGTCGTACCAGGCTCGTCGTCTGGAGAGGGCGCATCATCATGATGATGACTGCTGCCGTCGTGTCGCTCTCCACCCCGAGCGGCCTGCGGTTCCAGTTCCGTCTTAGGCGTCAACGCACCGCGCCTCGTGGCATCATCGGCGTCCACGGTTCGTCGGCTCCTCTTGTCCCCGGCCGCCAACTTTTTAAACGTCATCATGCGGCACCGGTCAGCGAGGACCGTCTCGCGTTTCCGCGCCACAGCGAACATGAAGGCGGCGATATTCGAGACTGGAAACAGCATGTGCGATGCACTCGCGTTGCTGCGGCGTCCCCCCGAACCGTTCGTGGAGCTGGTGGCGTTTTCTGTAGCCGTCGGCTCCGCATCGGGGATGCTGCCGTTGGCATCCTCATCTCTAGCAAGCAACCACGGCGGATAGGCGGAGGTTGGTGCCAGAGCCGTCCCACTGGGTTCGCCCCATTCCCGTGCTGCCCGTCGACGCGCACTCTCGAACGCGAATGACTGCTGGGTGCGTTGGCCAATGGATACCACGCTGGCAATGTACCCTCCTGCTGCTCTCACTGCGGCGTATCGCAACAGGAGACTCGGCCTGACTGCCGCTTCGGTGTGACTGGCGACGGGCCCAGGCACCCACTTGCGCCACTCGAATAGCGGCAAAGGGGTTAGGTCCGGCGGCAACGGCGGCCACAAGGGTGTACGGGTGGTGGTGCCGGTTCCCGATCCGCCGCTTCCAAGTAGCTTCCTGACACTCATGGTCACTGAGTCCGAAAACGGCTCACACACGTGAAGAAAATTACGATCGGCGTGGTTGCGCAGAACGATCATCACTCGCATGTCATGCCAGGCTGGAAACGGAAGCCGGGATGTCTGCACGCCATCGTGCGACACTCCGGGCGAACACGCCGCCGAAAGCACGCCCGTCGTGACGACGCGCCCCGGTGCTGGCAGCAGAATAGGCTGGCGTGTGCGTGCTTTGGCCAGAATCGTCACGTGGGCATCCCCCGCCTCGCGGGCTCGAACGAGACTGATCATTGTTTGTCCGATCACAAGCACTGACAGCGACGAGGAGGAGCCGCCGAGATCACGGGCACCCCCACCGCCACCGAGCTGCGCGGCTGAACCTGGAGGGTTCGCAGCGCCCCCCACTGCAGCGCCTTCCAATGCGGTGGGGGGTCGCCCTTCCAAAGTCCACAGCGGGATGACGAGCAACGGGGCGGGGCACAGACCTGGGATACAGGGCGTGTCCAGAAGAATCAGCGGCGACGCCCCGCTGCGCTGATGAGGGCCCCCCGCCGAATGTGGCGGCGCCGTCGTCGGCACCGCCCAGACGATAATCCGACAGGCGCCCGCAACCATGACCAACGTGTCGTGATGGTTCGCGGACCCCCCCACGCCCGGCCAAGCGTCGATCACCGACGGTCGAAACAACGGCTGCTCGGCAAGGCGCTTCACGGCGGACAACAGCACGACGTCCAGCCCCCCCCCGGCACCCGCCGCCCGTGTGGTGGAGGGGGGCGATGCTTTCTCCCCCTCCTCGTGCAGCAGCAGCGCCGCACGCCCCCCTAGCGATCGCCCGACGAGGCTCCAAGCGACCAGCGAGGTGCGACCCGTGCTCCCACACAGCGCCATCGCCCAACGGCCAGAGCGGCATGGCGCTCCGCACACGCCCACGATCGGCGCATGATTGCTCGCTGGCAGCAACGCCACGGCCGCCGCCGTCGGTTCGAACGCCACGGCCGTCGTCGCCGCCGCCACTCGACGCGGTGGTGGCGGTGGGGGCGGGGGCATTGTCCAGCTCCCTGCAGGCGCTAGGACTTCGGAAAAACGCCGTTCCGCTGCGTCCGTTAGAGCTGTTCGCACATCCATCACGAACAGCTTGGGTCCTTTCGCGACGGCTAAAACGGCACCCCCTCGGCCGTGCAAGAAGCAAAGATGTGGTACCTGTGCTCTGGCGAGTGGCACGTCGGGGGTCACGACTCGGAGCAAGGTGGACCACTCGACATACAGCGACGACAGGGTTGGCGCCACGACGCTGAGCACCGTGACGACGCCGTCGGAAAAGGCGACGGCTAGGCGAGCGGACAGTGGGACGGCTATCGCGTCGACGCTGCGACTCCATGCGAGGTTGATGGGCCGGATTCGCCGGGTGCCGCGCAGGCCACTATCCGAACCCCCATCGTCACCGTTTTGATCACCGTGATTGTCGTCGTCGTTTGCGTGCTCCACCTTCACTTCTCTCTTGACGCGCGGTGCCACTGGACTGGAGAGACCACCGCGCTGGACCGTGGTGGCATGACCTCGCAGCTGCTCCGCGGTGAGTTCCATACAAGGAATGACGGCGAGGGGGGGCCGGGAGGCGAACAGCGTGACCCTCGTGCCGCACGCCATGGCGATAGCGCCATGTGGCGAGACCGCGATGCGGCACGGCAGCATGCCCACGGAGAGCGTGTCGCTGCGTCGCGGCTGCAGAGAATGGGGGTCATCGGCATCTTCCACTCCGGCTGAGCTACTCGTCGCTGCTGCGGCCATGGGGGGAGTTTACGCACAGGTCCCCACTTCGCTCAGCACACACCGTTTCGTCGGACCTCGAGGCTAGATTTATTCAAACAAATCGCACGAAATTGGCCCACAGAAAGACCGCTCCCCTCCCCCCCTTGTTCACTCGGGTGCCCCCTTAGTCCCATCCCCCCCCAACGCAGCGCACTATGTCCTCGCCGAGAGGCGTTCAAATACCACCACCTGCACAACGGACCGCGGCACCACCTGCATGAGCGACACCGAAAGACCGGCGGCGAACCCGCGAATGCCCTCCCGGCGCCATATTAATGCGGCCGCCTGCGTCAACGACGTGTAGACGATCGGCGCGTGGCCAGCGAGGGGGGCGGCCGCCTGCGTCAACGACGTGGTGGCCGTTATTGATCCAGGGAGCCGCGCACTGGCATCCTGCAGCCGCACTTTGACGACTAGCAAGGGGTGAGTGAGGATGCCAGTGATGACCTTGGCGGCACCGCTGCAGAGGCAGACATCCAAGAAAGGCAGAGGCTGCCTCCTGCTGCTGCGACAGCCGCTCGCTCCCTCAGGGGCGTCTGACGTCCGGGCTCTGCGGCGGTCGTAGTATTCAAGGCGCCACGCCCTCAGCGAGTCGTAGATGGGAAACGACAGTGAGGCCGGGCCCGAAGCAAGCAGTTGGGCGCCGGTGCCCCTCCACAGCACCGGCATCCCCTCCAACTGCACCGCACGCGTCAAGTGCCAAAGCGACGATCGATGAGACGACCCGCCTCCGATGCGATGCGGAGAGGGGATCGTCGACGTGTTAGCCGCCGAAACGGGCGGCGTGGATTTGAGAGGCGTTTCGGAGAGTTGCAACCGCGTCTTCAGCAGCCAGAGCGGATTGGTCGCCACCACCACGGCGCTGTTGGCTACGACGGATGCACCGGCACTTCGAGCAAAAAAACCACCCCGGTCCCACCAGCTCGACGGTCGCAACGGTAACCCTTCTTCTCCCGCTCCTCCTCGCAGTTTATTGGAAGTTGACGACGGCTCGAGCAGCGTTGACAGCCGTCTGTACAGGAGCATGTAAAGGCCCCACGACGTGCTCGACGCAAACACCGTGATGCCCGCACCGCGAAATAGACCCCGGATGCCCTCCTCCTCGTGGATGACCCGGAGGCCACGAACCACGGCGACCGATGATGAAGCCGATGACGTTGCGTTGACCGAGTAGTAGTTGGCGGGCGACCGGAGGGCCAACGGCGACGTTGGGGAGGGTGTCGATGCGCGAAAGGCGTCGGCTGACCGATGCTGCCGCTGCACTGTCCCGTCGGACGCAATGCATCTTGTCTTCAGCGTATCAAGTGGGTAAAAGAGCAGCGTGCTGACCCCGCCGGCGATTTGCGACGCCATGCCCTCTCGCAGGAGTTGCGGCGGCTCGCGACAAGCTACCACCACGTCTCCCCCCCGGACGATTTCCGATGCTGCATCGCCGGGCGACGAGCGACGAACGACGTACCCCAGCGGCGGCGTTGCCGATGTGGAAGAGGGCAATGGGGCTTCATGATCCATATGCCGATGGTGTGTGTGTGCAGTGTGCTGTGTGTTAAAGAGTGGGGGGTGGTCCCTGTCCCTGGCGATGGCTACGGGTATGCGCTGCCGTTTCAGCTGTGCGTGAATCAGGACGCAAGGGTTTTGCGCTCCCCACCAAAACGCAACACACAGTGGCCAACGGAAACCAGTCGACTCGTGATCCGTTACAATTTTGCATCTGACGTCGCTTCGCGAAAAGGGGGAGTGCTGCAGGGACTGGAACTGGCCGCGCCGGGAACTGAAAAGGCGTAGTAGTAGTGATGTGTCACACGGCGACTTCATCGTCATCGTCGGAATTCACCGGCGGGATGACCGTCCTCCCCCCGGGGGGCACCACCACGGCGGGGCCCTTCGGTCGCTCTCGATCGTACTGCCGCATGTAAGCGTCTAACGCCGCCGCGGGATCCTCCTCGGTGGTGGTGGTTCCCGCATCGCCGACGGGACTGTAACGGCCATCGTCGACATGCGGTGACGAAGCGGCGTTGGTGCCCTCCGCGCTTCCACCTGCCCCTTCCGCTGGCGCCGCGTACTGTCGGCTACGGCCTCCGATTTCTGGCTCCTCGAGCACCGATGGCTTCGGCAGCGCGAAGTTGACGGCTCGACGAGCACCGAATTCCTCATTACCGTCGTCATCGTCGCTGTCGCGCCCAGGCCGAGCGGAACTTGGCACCGGCCCGCCCCGCACCGCTGCTCGTCTCTCCATCTCACGGTGCTGCACTTCCAATTCGTGTTCGTGGCGCTGCTTGACGATGCCCTTGTACCGACACCACGCGATGGCGCATCCCGCGATGAGCACGACGGCGATCGCGATCCCGATGCCGGCAAGGGCGGCGCTTGACAACGACGTGACCCCTCCGGTGTCGTCGCTGTCCACCCGAGCGAGGGTCGACGCGGGGCCGTCCGTGGGCGTCTGGGTGGTGACGGCGAGCACGTCGATGTACTCTAGTGTGTAGGATGCGATCCCGAGAGAAAGTAACGTCGCATCGCCCGACGTGATGGCCTTGATGAGGCGGCCGTAGTAGATCGGAGGCGCCATCACCGCGCCGCTGGCAACCGCGGCGGCGGACGCGTTGAACACCACGTAGGCACTGTTCGCGCTATTCGGCACCGGTCGCCAGAGTACAATGGTGACAGGGCAGAACACGACGGCGGCTACGACGGCCACGGACTGCTCGGCAGAATAGTTGGCGAACGGATTGATCAGGCGCAGGGTGACGGCCGAAGCGTTCACCCCGGTCTCGATCACCGGCGCCCTGGTCGTCGCGGTTGCGGTCGTCAATGTCGCAGTCACTGTCGACGTGTTCGTCTTCGGCGGGGGTATCAGCGAGCGGGTGTGGGTCCTCGTCCGCTTCGTACTGTTGCAGTACTTGCCGTAGTATCGAGGTTCGCATGTTCCTGGGACGCACGCGCCCGTGCCTTGCTTCCCATCGCTGCACGTGCCCCAGACGCAGTTGCAGGGCTTGTCGCAGTTCACGCCCCACCGGCCTGTCAAACAGCGGTCGCAGTCGTCTCCCGTGAAGCCTGTCCAGCAACTCCCCGGTTTACACGTACCCTTGGTGCTGTTGATGGAGGAGTCGCACGTTCCCAGTTGACAGGTGCATGCCGACGAGCAGGTCGGCCCGTAAAACTGCGGCCAGCACGAGGAGCAACCCGTCGGACCCACCGCGCCAATACTGCAATTCCCGTGCGCGCAAGAGCACGGCACCGAGCAATCCGCCCCGGACCACGCAGGCGCGCACGACGTGCACGCCCCAGCGGTGTTACTGGGCACACCGTTGGCGCCACAAGCAGAGGCGAAGAGCACCGCTGCGCTTCCTGACGGCCAGCGTCCCGACGGCCGGCTCGCGCGAGGCACCCCCTTCCTGCTGCTGTGGAATGATGGGGCCGCGAGGCCCATCGCCACGACCACCACACCAACGAGCGCCAGCAGCCGCCATGCTCGACACGCCGCTACATCGCCATTCGCGCGGCTTACAGAGACGAACATGAATGAAGTAGCGGCGGTGGACGCACCTCCCAACACGATGTGATGTAAGTGAGGTGGAGAGAGAGAGGAAAAAAGGAGAGAGAGAGATTGCCTTTTCGGCACAGGTGGCTGAAGTGACGTTTCTGTGAAAAGGATGAGGAAATCAACGTCACACAGAACTGACTGCCACAAATCTGCTGGAAGGGGGGCTTGAGTCCGGAAGGGAATGCGTGTCAGAGGGAAATGCGTTTTTTCGTTGGTCTTTTTGCCCGAAGTCGATATTTTTTTTGTGTTGGGCCGTTACCGTTGTGTCGTGGCTGCCGACGGGGTTTGACCGGTCGTCAAAGATTCTTGCGCGACGTGGGTTGCGACACGGGGCGCTTCATCGTAGGAGGCAGCGGGCCCGGGTCGTCGTTAAGCAGCGCGTCGCGACCCAGCAGGTAGGACAACAGCACCGGAAATCGACGCGACCACCAATACTCGTTATGATGCCCCGCGCGTTCCAGGTACCAATACAGGTTGTAACCCAGCGTGAAATCCGAGCGCACCATCAGCGAGGCGACCTGCGAGGTGAAAGGCCTGTCGTCATCGCAGTCACCACTGCCACCGGAGTCCATGTAGTACTTTTGAAACTGCACGTTGTACGGAATTATCTGCGGCACGATGGTGGAGGCAAAGTCCGCGCTGTTCCACCAAAACGAGCTTGACATGCAGCCGGCGAGGTGATAGCTCTTCGGCCGAGTGACGGCCGCGTAGCATGAAATGAGACCCCCGAGCGACGAACCAACAATGCCGACCTTGGACGGGTTGTCGACCACCAAAGCCAACGTCGGGTAGGCGGCGACCACGGCCGGCATGAGTGTGCCCTGCAGGAAGTCGAGATACAGATTTCCCTTGCCGCCGCCATACGTCGGGTCCACGGAGTAGGTGTACTCAGCGATGCGGTCCGGCGTGTTGTAGGGACCGATGACAAAGACGGGCCCAATCGTCCCGGCAGCAATGGCGGTGTCCAGATGTCCGGGAACGCCCCATAAGGGGGCCAGGTTCTGCCCGTCGTGCATGATGAGGACCGTCGCCTGAGAGCACGCCGTGTTCTCCACCATCGCCGCGGGGACGTAGATCCACACATCGCGAGAATTGTTCAGCTGAGGACTAAAGATTTGCGACATCGTGTGCTGCGCGCTCGTCGACGTGGGAAGGAAGTAGGGACACAACTTCACTTGAAGCAAGTCGTCGGCGAGGGTGACGTGGACGCGGTTGTTGTTGCCAACCTGCCACGTGTCATTGTTGACCATCACCTTCACGTCAACGTCCCACACAGGGTTCGACGCGTTGAGCAATGAGTCCGTCACGTCGATGGCCGCGACCCACGTGTCCGGGGCGAACTGGCTGAGTGCCTGCGGCACATCCCAGCTGAGGGGAGGGCTGCCTCGCAAGTAAAGTTGCGACCCCGGTGCGAGGTTTGACTCGGGGTACATGACGGTAAACTCGACGCCGTGCCCAGCCTCCGCAACAGGCAACAACACGGACACGAAAACAATCCCAATGGTCGCGGCTAATGTCGAAGTGAAAGGTCCCGACATGTTTCTTTGCGTCGCGATCGTCGAGTTGAATCTGTTCGAGTTTCGGCTTGTGGAGTTGAAAAGTGATGAGAGAAAGAGACAACAACAACTTTATGTCCATGCCGACCCTTCTGTCTTTCTGTCGACGGGCAACTAGAATTTCCTTGTTCCCCGACCAGGAAACCGAACTATTTTTTCTTGTGTTGTTGGAGGTGTCGCGCTGGATCCTGCTCATCGCATTTCTACGGCGTCTCTCCCCCTCTCCTCGATTGAGCGAAAACACCCGAAATGGCTAGGGCAGAAGCAGGCAGAAAGAGAGAAGAGGAAAACAAGAGTGAGAGGATATGGGAAGACAGAAAGCGCCCATCGCAGTGGGAAAGGAGCATGCCACCCCCCACACTGGCATAGCCCCTGACGACGATTGGCCCCCTTGCAAAGGCTGACTTCTGTGGAGCGTCTCTTGGGCCGGCGAAAAAAAGAAAAGTACACGGATGCCGTTTGTTTTTACTCTACTGTGGCGCGAGACCTCTACTGGGTTCGGGGTGAATCGCAGGAAAGGATGATAGGGTACTAGCATCATCATCTCCCTTGCTGCAGTCCTTCCTCCTCCCCACACATGAAAATAAAAAACAAAAGAGAAAGGGACTGGAGTGGAGAATTCAAGAAGGGACGAAACGAGAAAAGAGCAGAGAGAGAGAGAGAAAAAGACAAAAAGGGAAACCGATGTGATGGTCCCGCTTATTCGTTTTTTGTTTTTTTTTGTACAGTGTGTAATTGGGACTAGTGCACGGTGTTCAGAGACGCAATTTCCCGCCGGCCCATCGCCGCCGCCGATGCCCGTGGAACGGACGAATCCACCGCGGGGCTGGCCGCCTGCGACGACCGCGATACGGAGGCCCGGTACTGGTCGATGTCTGCCTGGAGGGACGCGGACAGGCCGTGCCGTTGCAGCGTCTGGACCATTTCATTCACTAACGGGTTCACCATACGCTGCTCCTTCTCGAGCTGTTGGATGCGGCGCGCGTACTGCTCGTTTTGCTCCTGGAGGCCCTTGGTCTTGTAGTTGTCCAGAATGTCAGACTCGATACGCATCGTGGCGATGGTGTTGTTCAGATTGGCCACTTGGTTCTTGTACGACTGCAAATCGGACTTGAGCATCTCGTTTTGTTCGGCCAAGATCTTGAAGTTGTAGTTCTCGGTAATCGATGCCTCGAGCTTCTCGATGGTCTGCTTCGACGCCTCCAATTCGTTGTGCAGAGTCTGAATCTCCGCCTTGAGCGCGTTCGACCGGTCCCAGTTGTCCTTGTCCTTCTTCGAAATCTCTGTTTCCAGGGCATTGACGCGCTTCTGCAACGCGTCCGAGTGCTGCTGGCTTTGAATGAGCTTCTCGCCTTCCTCCGCGATGCGTGCGTGCTGCTCGAACGAGCGCTCCTCATTAACCTTCTTCATCGCCGCGCTTTCCTGGGCGGACTTCGTGACAAACTCTTGATGGGCGGCCACGTGCTTATCCAGTTGCTCTTGCAGCTGTTCCACCTTTACCTTGAGCGTCTCCTTCTCGGCGTTGAGCGTGATCGTGTGATTCACGAACTCCTGGTCGCGCTTGTCGCGAAGCGCCTGCAGTTGGTTAACTTGACGGTGAAGGCTCTCGGCCTCGGCGGCTTGACGAGTGTGTTGCTCAAAGCTATCGCGCTCCTTGCGCTCGCCAATGTGCTTCATTTGGGACAGCGCGGTGCGCTCCGCCTCCAAATCGGCACGTAGATTCGCCAGCTTCTCGAAGCTCTCCTTGTCGGATGACCGCGCGTTCTCTGTCATCGTTTGGATCTTGGCCTTGAGGGATTCAATCTCGGCCTTGTAGAGCGTAATCGCCTCGAAGCTCTCTTTTTCAGCCTTATCCGCTGAATCCTGCGATTTCTGCAGCCGGATGCGCAAACTATCGATTTCCGCCGTTTGCTGCGTGTTGCGAGCGAAGGCTTGCTCCTCCTCTTTTCGCCTCAGGTCGCTCACTTGCTGATGGTTCTTCTTGGTGTGCTCCAGCTCGGCCTTGAGAATCACATTCTTCTCGAACGCGTCCTTATCGCGGCGCTCCGCTTCAGCTTGATAATTGACGAAGTGGGACTTGGTGGATTCCAGCTCGTCGGTCAGTCGCGTGACGTTGGCGGTCAGCGCGTCGACGCGCGATTTGTGGAGGTCGATTTCGCGGAGCAGCTGATCGCGCTGGGCCGAGGTGTCCTTCGAAAGAGTGTCGTACTTGACGACGTGATCCGCGATCTTAGCGTTGGCGACCTCGAGCTTCGTCTCGAGACCTTCTACTTTGCGCCGATAGTCGTCGATCATATCGTTCAGTCGCCGGCTTTCCTCCTTTCCTTGGTCGAGCTGTGAGTTCAGCAGGCCGAGCATGATGGTGTTCTTGACATCGTCCCGTTCCTTGCGCTCGAGCTCCGACTGCAAATTGCCCGCCTGAAGCTTGTACTTGTCGAGCTCGGTGTGCAGAAGCTTCATCAGGATCGTGTTTTCAGTGTCATCCTTGTCCTTGTCGGAGCGAATGAGGGTGACTTCGGACTTCAGCGCTTCAGTCTCTTCGTTCAGACGACCGCGGAGGTGCTCGTTTTCGCGCTTCATCTTCTCGTTGGTTTCTACTTGAGCGTCGACCCTGGCTTGAATTTGCGCCATTTCGTCACGCAGCTTCTGGTGCACTTCGGACCAGTCCTTCTCCTTCTTTTCCTGACCCCCTTCCACTTTGATGAGCTTCATCTGTGTGACTTCGAGTTCATTGTTGAGCTGCGCGGCCCGGCGGGTCTCGGCCTCCAAGTCACTTTGAATGGCAGCGAAGCTGCGGTTCAGCGTGTACACCTTCTCTTTGAGGTCGTTGATCTCCTTATCCTTTTCCTCGAGCAGCTGAATCTGCTGAATCTCTCGCTCCTTTTCGCGGATGCGGCGCTCTTCCTCGTCTTTCGCCCGGCGCAGCTCCTCCTCGCGGCGCTTCTCTTCGAGCAGTTGATTCCGCTTTTCCTCTTCCTCGCGGCGACGGCCCTCCTCCTCGGCTTTCTTCTTGGCCTCTTCTTCGGCTTCACGCTTCTTGCGGTCTTCCTCGTCGCGGATGCGTTGGGCTTCCGCGTCGGCCTGCTCGGCGGCGGCGTCCTTCTTCGGGCTGGTCTTCTTCGGCGGCATGAAGAATTCAGGACAAGGGGCGACGATCGATGGGGGTTGACAACGATGCTGATGTTCTTCTCACAAAAAAAATGAGAGAAAACTAAAGAAAGCGAGAGAACCGACGCGTTCAAATTCAGCAATAAACCTTCAAAAGATCGCACGCGTTCTCTCATGATGCAGCACCGAACCCTACAACTGGAAAGAAAAACTGTGAACAATAACGAGGGAAACGGAAATCCGTTCTAAAAAAACTCCTGGGGCGAACCGTCGTTTCGCGTCCCCCATCCGGCGCCGCTGCTTCAAGAAAAACTCTGTCGCGTACTCGTCGACCCTTTCCGTAACAATAGGGAGTTTGCCGGGGCGGCCGTCGGTGCCGCGTTGGATCGCGACGGCCTCGTGGCCGACAAATGCGTGGGAGACGCAACTCCACCAGGCTCGAAGGACGACGACGACGACGATCCGTTGTGCATCGTCGCTGTGCTCCGGCTCATTTCAACACCCTGCCGTTTCAGCGTCTCCGCCAGATCCGCGTGCCGTTGCCGCATGGCCACAAGTTCCTGGTCCTTCACGGCGAGCGTGTGCGCCATCTTCCCCAACGAGGTGTCGTAGTCCGCGATGCGTCGATTCAAGATGATGACCTGACGTTCGGCGCCGGAGCGGCTGTTGTCCTTTTCCAGCATGGCCAGGATGCTATTGAGACGCTTGACCTCCGTTTCGAGGTGGAGAATGTAAGGTCCCTCGTCGATTTCAGATCGAGGTCCCGCTTTGCTGCTCGCGTACTTCCACTCAGGGGGGCCACCAACGCTTCTCGTGCTTGCGGCGCCGCGAGAAGGCGATGCCGCGTTGCCGGCCCCACCACTAGGCGACTCACCAGAAGATGCGTCGCTGCCCCTCCGTGACCGGACCGTGCCAGCAACAGCGACTCGACATGGGTGGCCGTTTGGACCCTCGGGTGATTTCACAATCGCACCACGGTCCATGGCAGGTATGGCCAGCGTGACGCCACTGCCTTCAGATCCACCGAAGGAATTGCCGCTGCTACCAGGCATGCCGGCGAACGATGCGCCATCCGCACCAGGAGGAGCAGGGTGAGGAGGAGGATGCGAGGTTGATCCGGAGGGACCGCCTCCAATGGGTGCTGTTCCCGGTGGCGGGGGGTGGTGGTAGTGCGTCGTGATGGCGGTCGTGTCGTCATCCGCGACAGCTCTCGTCGGATGGAGCGGCGGGCGATGGCTCCCTGCCGCGGCCGATGGCGATGCGGTTGCCGCGGTGATGGTGTGGTGAAGCGACAGGTTGTGCGGCTGCAGTGCCGCGAGCTCTGCTTTCAGCGAGTCGACTTGTTTCTGCATGGCAGCACGGTCCGTTTCACGCTGCTGTAGGGCTTGTGTCAGATGCGTGACGGTTTGTTGCAAGTCTGCGACTAGGGAGGTCCACGTGACTGGCCAGCCGCCGACTCCGGCCGCGCCACGATGAGCGCCTGGGGACGGAAACGCAGAGTCCGTTGGGTCGATGTGTGACAGCCGAGTGGATTGCTCCGTCGCTGTGTCGGTCCTCGATGGCGGTGACATTGACGCCATCGGTCGTCAGACTCTAATACCTACCTACCCACGAGAAATATCGAAGAATGGAAGGCGCTTATTGTCCACCGACGAAACACTTCAAACGGAACACTTCTCACCATCAAATTTCAACACAATGGGGATAAGTTCACCAAGCCGTTCCCTGCGTGTCAGACTGTCTGTTGTTGTCCCCCCTCTTCACGTTTTCGTTCCTCTATCGCGAGGCCTTGTGAAGACATGATCGTCATCTTCGTCGTCGTCCACGACTTCCAGTCGCACGTCTCTTGCCGTCGTGCGAAGCCGGCGGGCGGCGGCCCCCGCGTGGCAAGGAAGAGCGCTGGAACGGGTCGCACCGACGGCAGACGAAGGATGAGTCGAAGAGAGCGAAGGTTGCACCGTGGACGCCAACGCGCATCGGAGCGAGGAAGCGTTCGTCGTGGTGTGTGAGCCGTCATGGGGTGAATGAGAACGACGAGCTGCATGGGCGTCGTGGTGGGTCTTTCCACGCCTCGGATACGGTTCGCTCTCCCGAGTTGAGACCCGTGTGGGCTGAGTGACACGATGGCCACCAGACGGTGGCCTGAGTGAGGGTGCGTCCGACGTGGAGGAGGAGGAGGAGGGTGCAAGGGGGTGATGAAGCCGCTGGCCGATAGATGATGGCCCGTGAGCGGTGAGTGAAGCAGAGTGAAAGCGGCCGTGCGCATGCGGTACGTGTCGCCGAAGTTCCGTTTCGCGCGAGGAGCTGGAGATGGTGGCGGCGATCGTGGAGAGCGGGGAAAGGGACTGATCCGAACCGACCGCGGTCGTGATCGGCGCGCGGTTCTGTTCGGCCACCATGCCGCCAACCCAAGCGTGATCCCCACGGTCCGTCGGGAGTAGTGATCCACGGCAGCTGTCCCCACTGCAGAGTGCGGGTGGTCCGCAGCGAACATCGTCAAGTGCCCAGGATTGCGCCCGGCACTCTGCCGTCGCGTGGCGTTCGTCCACGCCTCCGGCATAAACAGGTGAGGAAGCGAGGTTGGCCCCGGACGGTCTCGATGAACAAATGTCGTGAGGACGCGTTACCTTCCGGAAAAGTTCCGCTGAGGCCACCACTCTGCCGATACTTGCGATCGATGCTTCGATTTGACAAAGCGACCGCGATGTGCGTGCCGCACCCTGAGCGGCGCCATCGACGATCCTCGCGGACTCCGCCACAAGACGCTGCGCCGCCAGAACGTCCGCCAACCAGGACGTCAGCGGCGTGGAGGTGCGACGCACTCCACCTCCCAGCGGGGGACATGCACCGGCGGCTTGCCCCCCGAAAGAGGCGGGGCAATCCACCGCGTCGGCGGTGGCATCGAGGTGCGCGGGAGGGGGTCGAAACAACACGATGGGTGCAAGCGAATCACATAGAAACCGCTCGTATGAGCCAGGGGTTGAGGGCACGACGGTGGCCGAGACGGATGGCGGCTGTGACAGCGGATGGGACGACACGGGGGAGACGTCAGCACCGGAGACCGTTTTCCCGGGAGACATCCCATCGGCTTTGAGAAGTGCGGCTACCTCTGGTATGTGCAATAGTGACGATCGAAACGGTGCATGGGTGGCCAGAAACCGAGCGGTACGATCCAACGCGCGCCCTCCGCTCCATTGTGGCGCAAGGGGTTGGGTAGCTAGCCCAGTACCGGCACCGCTGTCGTGGGTGCTGGACCACCACGCCAAGTCGAAACCCAAACACAACGGCAGAAGCGATGGTGTCATGCGAGCTGACCCCTCTCCGCGATCAACAAGCACCCCGTCTTTGCAAAGCATTGCCGAATTTGAGAAAGAACAACCGTCGTGGTCCGTAAAGAGAAGGAAAAGCGCTGTCCGCTTTTCACCAAAAAGCTTCCCAAAGCATGCTTTAACAGCTCATCGACAAGTCGACACAAAAACCCTTCCTCCAAGTGAAACCGGTTGGTCGTTGGTGTGTCAACGTCGAAAGACACAAGGAAGTGACATGTCTCTATATGGACGACCAAGAATCGAGCGGTTGCCCCCCCGCCCGTCGGCACTGAAAACCTGACCGAAAGGGGCGGCAAATCTATCTTCCTGCTGTTGTTGTAAAAGGGAAAAGGGTTCTAACGACTAGTTGCTGCTGCGCGATCGCTAAGAAAATGAGTTGCATGCGCTAGCTCGCACTCCGTTTTCCGCTTGGCCCTCCCCCTCATCACTTGTATGTTGTGGCAAGCACCGTTTCCACTCTGTCGAGCACACCCGAATGATCTTTCGTGAATGGAACGCATTCACCGCTGGTGTAGACGTAATATCGCATGCCAATGTGGTGTTGCTTGTCGCTTTGCCAGCGGATATCGAACGTGGTCGTGGGACAGATGATGTGCGAGCGAAGGTTCGACATCCGGAACATGGTGAAGGTACTATCGGGATCCGGAAACACCTTTCTCAGATAAACGAAGGGCGTTTCGGGGGTCACCGAGTGAAGCTCCGGACGATGCACGTACGCCGCCGGGACGTAATTCGGTGGTTTGCCCTCCAGCCGCAGCCGGTTGAGCTCGTTGATGTACACCATCACGCCGCTGCACACCGTCCCTAGAGAACGATTGGCTTCCTGCATCGACACGATGCGGCACTCATCGTCGTAGAAGGTTTGAATGTGCGGTGGGCACCCGTCGCGGCGCACGTTCGCATCGGTGCGGAGTTGCGGCACGTGGAGGACCATCTTCGAGTGGATGTCCACCACCAGCGTGGCCATGGTCCCGGAGGATTTCACCTCGTAGAACGCACCAAAGCGGCCAGGCTGCACACTGTAGTAGAGCACGGCGACATCGTTGGCCGCGAACGTGTAGTGGCGTACCCAGCCGCCACCGAGAAAATCGCTATAGAATTGGTTGCGAGCTTGCGGCGTCTGCGGAATCGCCAAGTAGGCGCCGACGGGCTGCTTTGGCGAAGACGCAGAAGGAGGAGGAGCTGCGTTGGAGGCGGCGGATCGTTGACGGATCATCGCGGCAGCCGTTGCGTCGTCTTCAAGCTGCTGCTGTGCGGCGTCGACGACGTGGGCGCGGTGCCCTGCGGCGGCGTGAGGTGGCCAAAGTGGCGACGCCGGCTGAGAAGCCGACTGGTCGACTACCAAAGGCAGCATGGATTGACCACTTGGAAGCCGGGGAGCCCACGTCATGGTGGCCGCGTCGGCCGTTGCGGAGGAGGAGCCGGCTCGTGGTTGTGACACGCTTCGTCCTCCGCGTGATTTCGGCGTCGCCGGCTGGGACTTGCTCACATCCATGGGCCGCGTTGCGTTTTCGATCCTCAATGAAACAGAAATGGGAGCGGGGCTGCGGCTGCCGGTCGCCACTGGCGTGAGAGCGTGCGTCGAGGCTCTCGTGACCGGGCGTCCCGGGGATGTGCTAACTCGCGCTGGCTTGGTCGTTTCATCAGAAAGACGCAAAACCGTGCTCGGCTTCACCGAACCGCCTGACGACGATCGTCTCTTCGACGGCCGCTCGTCGTCGTCGTTGTCGCCTTCGCCGGCGAGGACTGGCAATGGAGGCTGCGCAAACGGCCGTCCACGCTTGCTTTGAACTTGCTCGAACGGCGGCGGAAAATCGATGGCTGTCGAGTTCCGAGCCGTGATGATATCTTCGATGGACAATCGGGGGCTGCTCGTGCTGGCGGGCGACACCGACGGGGACATCAACCCCCCGCGTCGCGCGTTGTTCTTCGCCGGTAAGTTCGTGCTCATGCGTGTGGATCCATCATCGTCGGGCAGCACGGGAGTGCCAATGTCACCGCCCGTGTCGATGGGACCCGTCGACATGCGACCGCTGAGGCGCCCGCTGGACCGACCACCGGTGCTGCCACGCGCGCTGGAGGCCGGCACAGCGGACGTCTTCGCAGCGGGTGTGGACCAGTCGAGGACGTGCGTGCTGCGGCGCTCCGAAGCCCGGGCGGGACTGCTCGTGACGCTCGGTCCTCGACAGTTGAGGGTGTGCCGATCGCACTTGACCTGAGTCAAAAATTGCTTCCCGCACGACGTGCACACAAACTTCCCCGGGGGTAACCCTTTGAGAAAGCTACAGCCCCGGCACAAGTCGAAATCGCACTTCTCGCAGCGGAAGATGGGTTCGGCCACCGTCGGGATGACGTACTCCCGACCACATACGTTACAGTCGAACCCCTGGCACCACGTTCCTGGCAGCGACACATACTTGGCCATTGGATGTCGATTCAGACATCTTGGCGGCTCGTCGTGCTCCACCCGGGGAAGCGACACCACGCGGCGGAGAGACCAGCGCGTCGCGGATTCCCGCCCAGGGTACAGGATCCCGATGCCGCCGTCGGTGTAAATGACCGAGCCATTGGAACCTAGCACTTGCATGGCCGACGGCGCGGCCGCCGAGTTGACGAGTTGCATGCTGCTCGAGCGGCGAACCGCGGCCATGGTGGAGCGCTTGGCCGCGTGGCAGGTCAGCTGCAGTTGGCCAAAATCGTAGTCCTCCTTGTAGATCAGCGCTTGACGCGCTCGTGTTTCCGCCACGCACACCTGCAACACTGGAAACCATAGCCGAAGTTGCGACGACCAAACGGCTTCACAGTCGGCACGCGCCGCTTCCTCTGCGGTCTCTATTGCCTCGACACCACGGCGCAGCACTTTGTCCACGGTCAGCTTCGACACCGGCGTGTTCGCACCGACCGCGACCGGTACGTGACGCGCGGCGTCCGCGTCCGCGGCGTTTCTGCCTGTCGCCTGTGTGTCCAGCAGGCTCAATGACTGCAACAGCGACATGGGGCACGTCAGGGGTGCTCGTTGCCAAATGGGATCGCGCACGAGTTGGTGAATGGTCGGTCGCTGCTTCTTGTCGCGCGACAAAATGTACTCGACCAGGCGTTGAAGCGACGCCGGTGGTGGCACATTGGTTCCTTGAAACGAGTCTGGCCAATGCCACTCCGCTTTCGCCACGGCCTTGAAGTTTTCGAGTTGCATGACCTGCTTCTCCGCGCCAACAAACTTGCTCGATAAGTGGGAATACGGCGATCGACGCGTCAGCATCACAAACAGCACAACGCCAATGCTCCACACGTCGACTTCAGGCCCATAGCTCAGAGGCGCTGGCGGGGGCGCGGATGATGATGAAGACGTGGCGTTCTGCTGCTGAGCGGCACGTACTTCCAAGTAGTGCCCTGCAATTTCCGGGGCCATGTAGATTGCTGTCCCGGCGATGGTTTTCCTCGTTGTCGTGTGCTCATCGACACGGCTCGAAAGACCAAAATCAGTGATCTTCAAATTACCATTGAAATCAAAGAGCAAATTCTGCGGCTTCAAGTCTCGGTGCAACACGCCGTTTGTGTGCATGTACTCGACGGTTTTGACGAGCTGATGGCCGATCCACAGCACCTCGGGAACTTGCAGGACGCGAAGATTGATGAGATCGTTGAGCGACTTGCTGACGCAGCGCTCCATGGCGATGTACGCGCGCTCCCCCTCGAGAGCGCAGTCCAGCAGCCGAACGATGTTGTTATGCTTTCCCAGAAGTTGCATGATCCGCACTTCCTCTTTCAGTCGGCGCAAATCACCATTGGATAGCTTTCGGCTGCTGACTTTGAGAGCGGCCAAATCCCCTGCCGGCGTTCGGCAGGAATACACCGTGCCGAAGCCCCCCGTCCCTAGGATGCCCGTTGTAGTGAGAGTGAGCCCCCTTTCGAAGGTGATCGTAAACTGGTGGGGGTCGCTGGGCGCGGTCGCCGCGTCAGCACCTGATTCGACGTGGTGGTTTGTCGTGACATCGGCCCCAGCCAGCAGGGCCGGGGTTGAGAGCCCATGACCGAACGAGGGCAGGCGGGCCGGTGTTCTCGGGTCGGTGGACATTCGTTCGGAAGCCAACTGTGGGGAAGGAAAGAAGTGAAGTGCAAAAATGGTGACGCCTCAACACGGTTCCAAAAAAAACCCCACAGCCAGAAAACGGCCGAGAAGCACCTTGCTACTACTGCGTCATCTCGAGCGGAGACGGGCTGACGCGGCTGCTGCGATCTCACGCCCTCATGCTGTCGCCGAGTACAGATAGGTCGCGCCCAGCACGAGCACCGCACCCAACGTAAACAGCCACGTAGGCTGAAAATTCAAGTACCACCAAGAAAAGAGTCCGCTCAGCACAATAGCCAGCGATGTCGCGAAACCCTTCAAGATGTTGTCCGCGTACTTCATCACCATGGCCACCACGATGCCACCCAGCGCCTGCACCCCCACCAGCACCCACGTGGAAGGGAAAAAGCCCAAGAAGACTTGGTGGATGCTGTTGTCCTTCAGGAACACGACGCCATTGATGAGGATCGAGAACATGGCCAGCTGAATGTTGCGCATCCAGAGGCTCGTGGCGCTGCCTTTGAGGACCTTTTCGAAGTAGACGGACGCGAAGGCGCTCGAGGTGGCTGAGACGATGACCGCGACGAGGCCTATCAGGAGATGCGCATCCTCGGTCGTCGCGTTCTTCGTAGTCAATGAGGAATCGTCGTCACCGCCAATGCGAGGGGGACTTGTTGTTTTCTTCGCAGCGCTCAATTGAGTCAGCACGATGCCCGCGACGAGTATCGCCAAGGATATCCACTTCCAAAGCGACAGCTTCGTGTTCAGCATCAGCACCATCAACAGTGCGGTGAAGACCAGCTTTAGCTGATACGTCACTTGAAATAAGGTTGCCTCTAGATTGTTGAGCGCGATGAAAAGCAAGTTGTTTTGTAGCGCGAAGAGCCCGGCTGGCACGACGAGCGGCCAGAAGTCCCGTTGTAGTTCCGCGTAAAGTTCGACGACGCTAGGATTGCCCCGGAAGGCGAAGACCAAACAGAAGAAAAATTTCACAAATTCGGTGATCCACACAACCGCGGTGGCATTATACCTCGGCACCTCGTCGCCGATGCCGCGCTGAGTGATTCTTATCAGAAGCACCGCGGCGCAATTCTGGCCGACCAACGCTGCGAGGGAAACCCATTTCAGGCGGCGATCGGTCGGTAATAAATCGGCCATGAAACTCCCGCAGGTCAGCCCAGCGGCACACCGTGATGCGATAACACAGCCCCCGCAGCCTCTCAGCCTTCGTGACGATTACACACGTGGGTACAAACAAAGCAACAACACTTCAGGCGTACGCAGGCAAACAATTTTGCGCCCTCCCCCTCACGGATCGTCTGGTAGGGTCGCACGTTCTCTCGGCGCATCGGCAATCAACATCTTCTGCGCTCAACAGCACTCACTCAGCTCGCTATCCCTTCCCCCGTTTTGGTTTGCATACCCTATGAACTCCTATGCTGAACCACCTTTTGGCGCGGCGGTAGCCGATGGTGGCGGCACCGGCGTCGGCTTTCCCTTCCGCAGCCACTCCGCGAAGTCGTCCATGGCCGAGGGCCACGCGCCGTTAGGGTCTTCCGCGAGCGGGTTCACTAGGGTATACTCCAGCGTCTGACGCCACAGGTCGCGACTAACGGGCTTTCTGTAAACGGTTTCGATGTAGGTCATCCAGTCTCCGAAATGGGCCCACGGAGTCCGAAGACTCGAGAAAGCCAAAGGCCACATCACGAGGGCCACGTCGTTGGGTATGATGCGTGCCATCGCGCTTTCCCTCGTCCAATCGAATAGGAAGTAGTAAAATGCTTTAAACTGTGGCGGCGCTGCGACGTCGGCTCGCAAGGCGGGAAGGGCGGCGCGCAAGTCGGCTAACGTATGGATCCGCATGTTGTAGAGCCCGTAGGACCACTCCTCCTTGGAAATGGTCATGGGCACCTTGGCGTCCAGCTTCCACGCGAGGACGTACATGACAACGTCGTCCACGGACACGGACAGGTCGGTTGAAAGTTGTGCCAAATGCACTGCACCTAGACTCGAGGACGTGGCAGCCGTGCTGCCGTTAGGATGCGCGGGGTCGGGCACGCGTGCGATCAGGGAGTCGAAGTATCCATCAATTTCGGTGGATCCACGCGGGGGTCGAGCTTGACTGGCGCGCGACATATTCGCGGCGGAGACGAGAGGAGGATATCACGACGGGGACAGGCGACCACAGGGAAAAGCAAAGAGGGCAAAACACATCATCATCTCCTGGAAGGTCACAAGTGAACGTGGTCTGAACCCAACGCCTCCTCAAATGGTCTCCCCCACAAATGTTCCATCGTGTTCAACACACGTCGTCGTCGTCATCGATTATACGTCGGCCGCTGCGCCGCGGGATCGGATCTCGTGACGCAGTCGCACACCGTGTGTATTTTGCAGCGACGCTCGGTGCTCGCTCGCTTCCACCGCCCGCCCTTGCCTTGCTTGACGTCGAAGCCGACGGCCGTGTTCATCGTCATCCGGAGGTCGCCGCGCTTGCGCTTCGCCGTACCCTGCGCGGTCAGTCGTCTGGCCTTCGGCTTTTTCGCCATGCGGGCGGGCTTCTTTTTCGTGCGCTTGCCCATCAGAGCTGTGCTGTGCTAGATCTCTCAAGTAGTGAAGCATGATGGGGGGGGGGGGGG
>ERZ1292633.784-Hain-H41-02um-R1-784-length-35702-cov-6_pt1 | contig 35702 bp, 34 predicted proteins | sample MGYA00564406_ERZ1292633 | MGnify/ENA primary metagenome ERZ1292633 (study PRJEB36523, sample SAMEA6512639) | groundwater metagenome | collected 2019-01-08 | study: AquaDiva: Metagenomics assemblies of 32 groundwater samples
GAACCGGACATTTCAACTTTCGCTAAACAGGACATATCAACTTTCGTTCGACAGCGTAATTTGATAAATTCGTCATATGCGGATTCGGACTCGGCTTGTGCTCTTGACTGGGGCATTGCAGCTATTTTCCCTTGCTTTATTCGGAGGCGGCGTTGTCGCCGTCTTGAAGAACTCGGAAAATTTGAAAACCGCGGATTCCGAGGAAGTGCTTCGCCACACGATCGCGCGGACGGCTTTGGATGCGCTGATTCAACGCGATCAAGTTCAGTTGCTCAGCTATATCAATTTTCTCAAGGGCCAATACCCGGCTCTGACCTATGCACGAATTTTCTGGAAAAAAGAAGGAAAAACCGTGCATCACGAGATCGGGGCGACCGGGGGCGGCCCGAGCATCACGGAGAGGCAAGTCGTCGTCTCCGACCCCAGCCAGCCCGGCCAGACGGTCGAGGTGGTTTTTGGCGTCGATCGCGACGTGCTGCGCCTTCCTTTCGCGCAATCGCGGGTCCACTCCCTGAAAATCCTCGGCGTTGTCGCCGTCCTGGTCATGCTTCTTGGGTTGGTGGGATCGGTCGTTTTCGCCCGGGCCCTGACCGCGCCGCTTTTCGCCTTGGGGCGCCTGGCGCAAGAGATCGGCTTCGGGAAGCTGGGCGGGAGACTGGACTGGGAGTCCAATGACGAGTTCGGAGCCCTCGTGCATTCCTTCAACGCCATGTCCGCGCGCCTCGAGGAGTTCGACACGGTCAAGCGCAATTTTGTCGCCTCGGTGACCCACGAATTGCGCTCCCCCCTGGGCGCCGTTGAGAGTTTTCTCCAGCTGATCCGCGACAAGATGGCCGCAAGCACCCCCGAGGGGCTGGCCCAATCCAAGGAGTATCTTGAGCGTATCGGCACCAACGTCAGGCGTTTGTCGGGTTTTATCAACGATCTTCTCGATGTGGCCAAAATCGAAAAAGGCAAGATGGAGTGCGTGCTTCACCCTTTGAAACTGACGTCCGTCGTTCAGGACGTCTGCCTATTTTTCGAGGCCAAGGCGGGGAATCAGGGCGTGTCCATCGAAAATCGTCTGGGACCCATCCCCGAGGTGATGGCTGATTCCGACCGCGTGCGCCAGGTCCTGGTCAATCTCGTCTCCAACGCCCTCAAGTTCACCCCGAAAGGCGGCCATGTGTGGATCTTAGGAGAGCAGTTTCGCGACGGTGGGGAGCGTTGGATCGAGATTTCGGTCAGCGACAGCGGGCGGGGCATGGCCGAGGCCGATCGCCGCGCCCTGTTTCAACCCTTCGTTCAGGGGCGCAACGTCGCCGATGGGGTGGCCGGAAATAAAGGGACGGGGCTGGGGCTTTTCATCGTGAAGTCGATCATCGACCAGCACGCAGGCAAGCTCTCCGTCAAGTCGACTCCGGGCCAGGGGACGACGGTCAGCTTCACTTTAAGGACCGCGGCGTAGGACACGGGAGGCGCGCATGGGAACGAAGGTTCTAGTCATCGATGATGAGGAAGATTACCGGATCATCATATCCGACGTGCTTCGCGGCGAGGGCATGGACGTGAGCCTGGCTTGCGACGGCGAACAAGGGCTTGCTCTGCTCAAAGAGCACCCCGTCGACATCGTTCTGGTGGATTGGATGATGCCCAAGATGGACGGGGAAAAGTTTTGCCGCGCCGTTCGCACCGATAATGCGCTCAAGAATATTCCCATTTTGATGCTGACGGTCAAGCAGACGTCCGACGAGGAGCTCGAGGCGCTGCATTTCGGCGCGGATGACTTCGTCGTCAAGCCGTTCAAAGCGCCGGAGCTTTTGGCGCGCGTGCGCGCGGCGCTGCGGCGCAATCACGGCTGAGCGGCGTGATGCGTCGAATCGCCATTCTCTTGCCGGTGATTTTGCTGGCGGCTTTTACGGGCGCATACGTGTTTGGTCCCGGCGAGAAAACCCGCGTCGATATTCCCGAGGGGCTCAGCGCCCGCCAGACGACCGAGCTTTTGGCCGAGCGTGGCGTCATCCACAACGGTTTTTTGTTCCGGGTGATCCTCAAGCTGACCGGCCTTGACCGCCGTCTAAAGCCCGGATCGTATAGTTTGAGGGTTCGCGAATGGCCTACGGTGACTTTGCGCAAGCTGACGCTGGGGCTGAGCGACTCGGTCAAGGTCACCATTCCGGAAGGCTTTCGCGCCTCGCAGGTCGCCGAACGCCTGGGGGCCGCCGGCATCGTCGATCCCCTCCAGTTCCAAGCCCTGGTCGAGGAGCGCAAGCTGGAGGGCCGGCTCTTTCCCTCGACTTACTATTTCCCCTTGGGCTACGGCGCCGAGAAAGCGCTGGCCGCCATGCTGGCTGAGTTCGAGCGCCAGATCGGGGCGCACTACGCCAGCGCGCCGCAAAAGCCCGCGCTCGACATCGATTCGGCGCTGATCGTGGCCTCCATCGTCGAGCGCGAAGCCGTGCTCAAGCAGGAGCGTCCCATCATCGCGGCGGTTTACCTCAATCGCCTAAAAAAGAAAATGCCGCTTCAGGCGGATCCGACCGTGCAGTACGCCTTGGGCTACTGGAAAAAGGGCATGACGCGCTCGGACTTGCTCCTCCCCTCGCCCTACAATACGTATGCACAACGCGGGCTTCCCCCGGGGCCCATCTGCTCTCCCGGCTTGGAGTCCTTCAAGGCGGTGCTGTCTCCGGCTCTGACAGAGGCGCTGTACTTCGTGGCCGACACCACCGGAGGCCATTTATTTTCCGAAACCAACGAAGAGCACGTGCAGGCGCGGCGCATGTACAAACGCGAACTGCGCAAGATCAAAGCGCGCCTAAAAAAAGAATCCGCCGCGGCCCGTTGAGACTGGAGGGCGCCGTTTTGCTATAATGCCCCTTCGGGCGTGTAGCTCAGCTGGGAGAGCGCATCCTTCGCAAGGATGAGGTCGCAGGTTCGATCCCTGTCACGTCCACCAATTTGCTTTCGTTGTCGAGGGCCTGCCGCAATTGCAGTTCCCCCCCCCAATAAGGGCCTCGCAGTAGGGCTGGAGTCCTCTTCCGTGCTCTCCGAGGGTTAGAGTCTCGTGATCAGCCAGTATGCCAAAAGGGTCGCCAGAACGGCGGCCGCGATGATCACGGCGAACAGGCGCCTTGGCGCTGAGGTCGCGCCGCGATCGTGCGAGCGCCGCTCGATTCCCTTGTAATCCTTGTTCATGGATCGGGCCTCCTTCTAGGTTCCCCGCTATTCTAACATTTGATTTTCCCGGGGGGCTCCCGTAAAGAGCCCACTTTTTCGCTACTATGTGCCGGTGAAGGTCCAAAGCAAACGGCTGCGCGGCTACTTCTCCCTGATCGTTCTCTTGGCCGCCGTCGGAGCGCTCGTTTTCGCATTTCGCTTCAGCGAATTCGGCCAGGCGCTGGAGCTGAAAACATTGGACGGGCGCTTTCGGCTTCTCTCGGCGCCCGAGCGCCATGATCCCAGCATCGTGCTGGTGATGGTCGACCAGTCCAGCCTGGACCATTTCGAGAAGGAACATGTTTACTGGCCATGGCCGCGAAGTCTTTACGCCGCGGTTTTGAACTATCTCAAGGCGGGCGGCGCGCGCGCCGTCGTCTTCGATGTCCTCTTTACCAGCCCGTCCCCTATCGGCCAATCCGAGGACGTCGCTTTCGCCAAAGCCGTCAAAAACTTCGGCCCCGTGGTCATGGCCATGGAGACCGGCTCCAAGGCGGATGCGTTGCGGGCCAAGGCGCCGCCAGAGCGCTTCGCGGTGCGGGTGGGATCGACTTTGGCCGGCTCGGCCGGCGTGCGCCGTTCGGCGCGCCTTCCGGTGCCCGAGATCGCCAAAGCAAGCCTCCTGTTGGGAGACGTGAAGGTCAAGACGGATTTCGACGGCATCAACCGGCGGGTGCCTCTTGTCGTCTCCATGGATGGACGATTCTACCCCACCTTGCCGGCCGCGGCCGCGATGGCGGCCTCCGGGAAAACAGTGGAGGATTTCAACGCGCCGCTCGCGGGAGGCGGCATGCTCGTGCGTTTTCATGGGAAATCCTTGACGGACGATCCCCGTTGGAAAACCTACGACAGCTATCAGATCGGGGATTTGCTTCTGTCCTGGCAGGCCCTCGAGGAGAAACGGCGGCCGGCCTTGGCCCCGGAGGTGTTCAAGGACAAGATTGTCTTTATCGGCTTGAGCGCCGCCGGGCTGCTTGACAACCGACCCTCCCCCATCGCCCCGGTTTTCGCGGGCACCGACATCGTCGCCACGGCGACCGACAACCTGCTCCACGGCGATTATCTCCGAGCGTCGCCGCCGAGCGCGGCGGTTTTTCTCATAATCACTGCCTTGGTTTTGGCGGCGATCGCATCCCGGCTGGCGTCGCGGACCTCGATCGCGCTTGGCTTCATGCTGGCGTCGAGCGGGGCACTGGCCGCCGTTGCCGCGGCGGCCTTCTCCAAGGGCGTCTGGCTGGAGGCGGCCGCTCCCCAGCTCGCGTTATGGTTTGGTTTCGCGGCCGCCTCGGCCTACGCGTATGCGGTCGAAGGCCGGCAGACCCGATACATTCAAGCCGCGTTTTCCCAATATCTCTCGCCCGAAATCGTCAGCCGGATCGCGGCGAACCCGGATATGCTGACGCTCGGCGGGGAACGCCGGGACGTGACGTTTTATTTTTCCGATATTCAGGGCTTCACGACTTTTTCGGAACAACTGACTCCTGAAAAGCTTACGCGGTTGATGAATCGATATTTGGGCGAGATGACCGACACGATTTTATCCTCCGGGGGAACGCTCGATAAGTACATCGGGGATGCGATCATGGCGTTCTGGGGGGCTCCGGCTCCGTGCGACGATCATGCGCTCGTGGCCTGCAAGGCGGCGCTGTCCAACCAGCGGCGCCTTGCGGGCCTGCGCGAGGAATTCGAACGGGAGGGCTACCCCCCCGTTCGTAACCGCATCGGACTCAACAGCGGCCCGGCCTCGATCGGGAACATGGGTTCCGCGGCGCGGCTGAGTTACACGGCCATCGGCGACAACGTGAATTTGGCCTCTCGACTTGAGGGAGCCAACAAGGCTTACGGGACTTACATACTCATTTCGGAATCGACGAGGCAGGGCGCGGCGGACGCCATCGAGGTTCGCGAGCTTGACTTCGTGAAAGTGAAAGGAAAGAATCTCCCCATCAGGGTCTATGAGCTGCTGGGACTCAAGGGCGAGACCGATGAGGGCCTGCTGCGCAAGGCGCGGCGTTTCGAGGAGGGATTGGCTCGCTACCGCGCCCGCGCTTTTAAAGAGGCCGCGGCCGTGTTTCAAGCGGTCATTAACGAGTTCGCGCAGGATCACGCCTGCGAGGTTTATCTGGAACGCTGTCGCTTGTGCCTGGAGACGGAGCCTCCCGCCGATTGGGACGGATCTCATGCCTTGACGGAGAAATGAAGATGATGAAACGAACGCCCTTGGTTTTAGCCGCGGCCGCCCTGCTCGCCGCCTCGGCCGCCTTGGCCGCGACGGTCACGGTGCTGGTCCAGGAAACGACGCTGCGCAAGCGCCCGCAGTTTTTCGCTCCGAGCGCGGGCACGGCCCGGCTGGGACAGACTTTCGAGAGCGAGGACGCCGTTGAAGGCTGGTACAAGGTCTCTCGCGGCTATCTGCACCACAGCGCGGTCACGACCAAAAGCGTGCACTTAGGTTCGGAGGAGGGGGTCGGCGGCGGAGCCTCGGTTGACGAGATCACGCTGGCGGGGAAGGGTTTCAACGCCCAGGTTGAAAAATCATATGGAGCCAAGAATTCCGGAGCTAATTTCTCCGCGGTTGACGCCCTCGAGCGCCGCAGCGTCGGCGAGTCGGCGTTGCTCTCGTTTTTGCGCGCGGGCGGGTTGCTGCCAACGGGAGCGGCCCAATGAAACGCCTCTTCATGATTGCCCTTGCGCCGGCGGCGTTTTTGGCGGCGGGATGCGCCGAATTGCAAAAGATGGACATGAACAAGCTCTCCGGCGGGCGCATTTCGAACAACGTGGATCTCACCAAGGTCGCCAAGGGCGTCAAGGCCCTGCGCAAAGGCGTGGAGGAGATTTCCGAAAGCGAGGAGTACTATATCGGACGCGCGGTCTCCGCCCAGATTCTTGGGCGCTATAAGCCTCTCAACGACGCCAAAATCAACCTCTACGTGCAGACCGTCGCTCAGGTGGTGGCGCGCACTTCCGATCGTCCGGAGATTTTCAAGGGCTATCACGTCCAGGTGCTCGACTCCGAGGAGGTCAACGCCTTCGCCGCGCCGGGAGGGTTTATCTTCGTGACGAAGGGCTTGCTCAAGCGCTTGAAAAGCGAGGACGAGTTGGCGTGCGTGCTGGCCCATGAAGTGGCTCACATCGCCCAGAAACACGGGTTAAAGACCATTCAGACCTCGCGTTTGACCTCGGCCTTCGCCATTCTGGGCTCGGAGGTCGCCAAGAACTATACCCCGAGCCAGTTGACTCAGCTGACGACCGCCTTCGAGGGCGCGGTCGACGACGTGGTCAACAAGCTGGTCGTCAACGGTTACAGCCGCGATAAGGAATACGAGGCGGACCATTCCGGGGCTTTGTATGCCAAGAACGCGAGTTACGATCCGGGCGCGATGCGGTCCTTCTTGGAGCGCGTCGCGCAGGTCGAGTCGTCCGGGATGAGCTTGTTCAAGACCCACCCGCCCGCCGGCAAGCGCATGGCGGAGCTCAGAGCCGTCGATCCGTCGGCCTCTTATCGGCGTTCAACCGAACGCGAGAGACGATTTTCCGCGGCGGTGGCGCTATAAGCCTCAGCCGTTGACGCGCGCCGGCGCGCCGATTGCGGGCGGCGGCGCGTCGAGTCTGATATGCAGCTCTTTGAGCTGCCCGTCCTTGACCGCGCTGGGGGCTTCGGAGAGGGGATCGGTGCCTTTTTGGGTCTTGGGAAACGCGATCACCTCGCGAATGGAGTCTTCGCCGCACAGCAGGGCGGTGAGCCGATCCAATCCCAACCCAAAGCCGCCGTGCGGCGGCGCGCCGTAATCCAAGGCCGACAACAGCAAGCCGAATTGGCGCTGCTGCTCCTCGGGCGAAAAACCCATCAGCGACAAGATGCGGCGCTGCATGTCCGCGTTATGGTTGCGAATCGAGCCCGAAGCCAGCTCGACGCCGTTGAGAACGAGATCGTATTGATGGCTCCTCACCGCTCCCGGGTCGCTGTCGAGCTTGGGGATGTCCTCATCGAGGGGGCGAGTGAAGGGATTGTGGGCGAAGGTCCAGCGCTTTTCCTCGGGTTCCCACTCGAGCAGCGGGAAATGGGTGATCCAGGAGAAATGCCAGGGCGTGGAGAGCTCCGGCTTGATTTTGGAGAAGATCTCCTTGCGGATGGCGCCCAACACGCTCGAGGCGGTCAAGTCCTTGTCGGCGGCGAAAAATGAGAACCAGCCGGGCTTTGCCCCGGTCTTGGATTTTATGGCGTCGAGTTCGGCGGCGGACAAGAATTTGGCGATCGGCGTTTCCGGGCCCTGCGAGGTCCATTTGATCCAGGCCAAGCCCTTGGCGCCGTGGACCTTCGCCAGGTCGGTGAGCTTGTCGATCTCCGAACGGCTGAAATCGGCGGCGCAGGAGATGGCTCGCACGACGCCGCCGGCGGCGACGGCTCCCGAGAAGACCTTGAATTGGCTCGCCCTGAGAGCCTCGGTGAGGTCTGTGATTTCAAAGCCGTAGCGTTGGTCGGGCTTGTCCGAGCCGAAGCGGCGCATGGCCTCAAAATAGTCGAGACGGGGAAAAGGAATGGGGACGTCAAAGCCCATGGCGGCCTTGAAGATCGCCTGTATCATGCGTTCGCAGGCCGCGTGGACGTCCTCTTCGCGCACGAAGCTCATTTCCACGTCGATCTGGGTGTGTTCGTATTGACGGTCGGCTCGTAAATCCTCGTCGCGAAAGCAGCGCGCCAGCTGCATGTATTTCTCGACCCCCGAGGCCATCAGCAGCTGCTTGAAAATCTGCGGGGACTGGGGCAAGGCGTAGAACTGACCGGCATTGAGGCGGGAGGGCACTAGAAAATCCCGAGCGCCCTCCGGGGTGGCCTTCGTGAGAATGGGGGTTTCGATCTCGAGAAATCCCTCGCCGGCCAGGGAGTTTCTCGCCGCCATCGCCACGGTGTGGCGCATGGTCAGATTTCGCAGCATGCGCGCGCGGCGCAAGTCGAGAAAACGGTACTTGAGTCGAGACTCCTCGTTGACGTCGGCATGTTCGGCGACCTCGAAGGGCAGGACTTTGCAGGTGTTGAGGACCTCGACGCTCTCGGCCGTGATTTCAATCTCGCCGGTCGGCAGTTTTTTATTCTCCGCGCCTTGGGGGCGGCGACCGACGGTCCCCGCGACGCAAACGACCCATTCCGCTCCCAGCTTGGCCGCGACGAGGAAGGCGGCGGCCTGTTCGGGGTGGACGACGATTTGAACCATGCCGGAGCGATCGCGCAGGTTGAAGAAGTAGACTCCCCCGTGGTCGCGGCGAGAATGCACCCAGCCCGCGACGCGCACCGCTTGTCCCGCGAAGGAGGCGTTGAGCGCGCCGGCGTCATGAGTGCGCAGGGGCTTATCCACGATCAGGTTTCGATGCACAGTCTGGCGAGTTTATCGGTGGAGGGAATCAGGTAGCGCTCGTCGCGCAACTCGACGAGGCCGGCGCGCCGCAGCGAGGAGAGCGCGCGAGTCAGCGGTTCGCGGGTGGTGCCCACGATGTCGGCCAGTTCCTGCTGGGTGTAGCGCTCCTTGAGAATGACCGCCCCGTTGCGCTCCTCGCCCGAACGCCTGCTCAAGTCGAGCATCGCTTTGGCCACGCGACCGAGAATGTTTCTAAACAGGAGTCCCTCGATTTCCTCATTGGCGCGGCGCAGCCGTGCGCTGACCGTGCGCAGAAGATAAAGCGCCAGGCGCGGTTCGCGGGAGAGCAGACGTTGGAAATCCGTTTTCCGGATGACCATAAGACGCGAGGGCTCGACGGCTTGGGCCGCGGCGGTGCGCGTGGTTCCCTCTACGAGGGCCATTTCCCCGAAGAATTCCCCCTCCTTGAGGTAAGCGAACGTCTTGCGTTTCTTGGAGGCGGAGTTCGTAAAGATCTTGACGCGCCCGGACAGCACGATGAACATCGCGTCGGCGTCTTCGCGTTTGGAAAAAACGGACTGACGGCGGTCCAGGGAGAGCTCGTGAGCCAAACGGTAGACTTCGCGCAGATGCTTGGCGCTCAAAGCCGAAAGAAACGGGATTTTCTTGAGCAGTCGAATTCCGTTCATCTTCGGATACTAGCTTTCTTGAGTGAAGGCGTTCAAGGAACTAAAGCCGCCAGGAGGACAGGGTGGACAGAAGGCTTTCGTCGGTGTTGTCGATTTTTAGCGGCGTGACCGAGACGCGTCCTCTGCTGACGACGGACACGTCGGTCCCGGGCTCGTCGATTCCGCAGACTTGCTGGCCGGCCATCCAGAAATACTCGAGCCCGCGCGGGTCCCTGCGTCGAGTGAGCGTGGTGCCGTAGATGCGCCGGCCCAGGCGCGCCGGGACGCCCGCTCCGTACGCCTTCGTGGAAACCGCCGGGAAGTTGACGTTCAAGCACACTCCTTTGGGCAGGCCCCTGCGGATGATTTGCCGGGCCAGCCGCTGGGCGAAGGCGGCGGCGGGGCGGTAATCCTTGCCGTCGGCGTCTAAAGAGAACGCGGCGGCGGGAATTTTAAGGAGAGTGGCTTCCATGGCGGCGGCGACGGTCCCGGAATAAATCACGTCCTCTCCCAGGTTGTAGCCCCGGTTGATGCCGCTGACGACGAGGTCGACCCGTCCCCTCAGGATTTCCAGGACGGCGAAGCGCGCGCAGTCGGCGGGACTGCCGTTGAGCGTGTACACGTTGTTGTCTTGCCGGCGCACGCGAATGGGTTTGTGCAGGGTCAGCGAGTGGCTGTCGGCCGAGCGTTCATGTTCGGGCACGGCGACGGTGACCTTTCCGACGCGGCGCATGGCCGTGACGAGGGCCCCTAGGCCGGGGCCGTGGATGCCGTCATCGTTGCAGACGAGAATCTTGGGGAGTTTCAAGGGCGTGCCAGACTTTGGAGGGCATCCATCAGCATTTCAGTGGTTCGTTCCGGCGCGGGCAGGCCAAGCGAGCCGTACGCCGAGGCCATCGCGGCGCGTTTTGAAGGCGCGTCGGGGGATTCTAGCAAATCGAACAGGATGGGACCCATGCGCCGTCCGAACTCGGTTTCGCAAACGCAGACGGCGGCCCCGGCGCGCTCGAAAACTCTCGCGTTCGCCTCTTGGTGGTTGGCCGCGGCGTGGGGAAAGGGGATCAAGACGGCCGGTTTTCGTTGCGAGGCGAGTTCCGCCAAGGTGCTTGCGCCCGCGCGGCAAATAACGAGATCGGCGGCGCCGTAGGCGGCCGGCATGTCGTCGAGATATTCCAGGACGGTCGCTTGGATCCCTTCGCGGCGATAGGCTTCATGAGCGGTTTCGACTTTCCCTTTGCCCGCGAGGTGCAGTATTTGAGATTTCGACGATTTCAGTTGGCGGGGCAAAAGGTCGTTGAGCGTCTGCGCGCCTTGAGAGCCTCCGAAGATCAGCACGGTCGAGCGCGCCGGATCGAGACCGAGCTTTTTGCGAGCCGCCGCGGGTTCCTGACGCGTGAAAAAAATCGACCGGATCGGCGTCCCCACCACTCGTCCTTGGCCCGATTTCGGGGGGAGTCCCCAGAATAATTCGCCGCCGAGTTTGACGGCGGCGGAGTTGGCCAGCCCGAGAATTGAGTTCGATTCATGAAGGGCGAAGGGGATGTTGTATCGCCAAGCGGCCAAGGCGACTGGAAACGTGAGATAGCCTCCCATGCCCAGAACTAAATCCGGCTTGAAGTCGCGCACGACGCGGCAGGTGAAGGCGGCTGCGGCCAGCAGCTTTCCGGCGAAAACGACGGTTTCAAGGCTCAGGCCGCGCGGCAGGCCTCTCAGGTCGATTTCAACCCAGGCGAGATCGGCGGCTTCCAGCCGCGGCTTGGCCGGGTCTTCTGATTTGATCGCGATCAGAGGCTGCCACCCCCGGGCTTTGATCGCTTGAGCCAGGGCGAGTCCAGGATAGAAATGGCCGCCGGTGCCGCCCGCGGCTATGAGGACTCGCTTCATTTGAGAGACTCCGCCTTCGACTGTCTTGAAATATTGAGCAGTATCCCGATGGCCAGCATCGTCGAGAGCAGGGAGGATCCTCCGAAGGACAAGAAGGGCAGAGGGATGCCCTTGGTCGGAAGCAATCCAATCGACATGGCGATATTAAAGAACGCTTGCAGGACGATCGAAAAGCTCAGTCCTGCGGCGAGCAGGGTGCCGAAAAGGTTCGGGGCGGAGCGCGCGATGCGGATGCCGCGCACCAAGATCGTGGCGAATAATCCGAGGATGAGGAGCGCTCCGGCAAGCCCAAGCTCCTCGCAGATCACGGGGAAGATGAAATCGGTATGAGGTTTGGGCAAATACATGAGTTTGAGTTTGGAGGCCCCGAAACCCTTTCCGAGCCACCCACCGGAGCCGACGGCGAGGATGGATTGAGAGAGTTGATAACCCACGCCCCGGATATTTTCAAAAGGGGCCAGAAAGCTCAAGACCCGCGCGCGACGATAAGGCTTGCGCCACAGCTCTTCGATGACGATCGGCACGGCGCAGATCAGCGACCAAACCAGGCCTCGAAGTCCGGCCCCGGCCACGAACATCATCAGTATCGTCACGGCGAAGATGAGCGCCGGAGTGCCGAGGTCCGGTTCCAGGCCGATGAGGAGCAAGAGAAGGCCGATCACCCCAAGAGGGATCGCGACGCCTTGGGTGAAAAAGCCCAGTTTGCTGTTTTTTTTGTCGAGATAAGACGCCAAAAATAGAATGGAAACGAGTTTGGCGAATTCCGCCGGCTGCAGTCCGATCGATCCCACGCGAATCCATCGCCGGGCCCCGGCGATGGGCGGAAAAAAAAGGGCGGCCAATAACATCAGCACCGTGATCACGTAGAGGGGGCGCACCCATTCGCGCAGACGGTTGTAATCAAAGCGGCTGGCCGCCCCCATGGCGGGCAGCGCGATCAGGGCCCAGATGAATTGGCGTTGGAAAAAGTGGAAGGGGCGGCCGAGGCTTTTCTCGGCGTAAATGGCGCTTGCAGAGTAGACCATGACCACTCCCAAAACAAGCAAAGACAGCGCCGCGCCCAACAGCGTGTAATCAACGTTGGCGCGACGGCGGGATATGGGGTTCACCCGGCTTTCGCCGCCCCGCAGACCAGGTCCTTGAAGCGGCGGCCGCGGTCTTCGAAATCACGGAATTGATCGAAAGAGGCGCACGCGGGAGACAGAAGCAAGACGTCCCCTTTTTGGGCGATGGCAAGCCCCGTCTTGACGGCGGTGTCTAGGCTTGCGCACGGAAAGATAGGCACCAGGCCCGTCAGGTCGTCTTCGATACGCCGCGCGGCAGATCCGATGGTGAGCACTCCCTTGACCGTCTTTTCGATCCAAGGCCTGAGGGTCGTATACGGCGATCCTTTGTGCAGGCCGCCGAGGATGAGCAGCAGCCGCTTGCCGTCGCGCTCGAAGGCTTTGAGCGCGACCAGCGTGGAGTCCACGTTGGTGGCCTTGGAATCGTTGACGCAGCGCACCCCCCTAACGACGCCGCAGGACTCGAGGCGATGCGCCACTCCCTTGAACAATCGGAAGGCCTTGCGCACGGCCGCGGGGGCGATGCCGCAGGAGAAGGCGAGCAAACCCGCGGCCATCGCGTTCTCCAGATTGTGCCGCCCGGGCAGGCGGGGCGGTGCTAGCACGACTTCTTTTTTCCAGCGGGGCAGCTTGAAGTGGAGCATCGCGTCTTGCTCCCAAGCGTGAACATGGGCCGCTTTCCGCCCGAAATAAAGACGGGAGGAAGGACATGTTCGCGAGAGCTTGTAGGTGATGGGATCGTCGGCGTTGAATACGCACGCGTCTTGCGCTTCTTGGGAGGCGAAGACCTTGGCCTTCGCCGCAAGATAGGCGCGCATCGATCCGTGATGATCGAGATGATCGGCCGTGATGTTTAAAATAGCGGAGGCGCGGGGTTTGAAATAAGACGAGTCCTCAAGTTGATAGCTCGAGCATTCCAGGATGATCGCGTCGGAGGGTTTGGCGGCGGGTGCGGCGGCCGCCAGGGGTATTCCGATATTGCCGCCCAAAATCGCCTTGCGGCCGCGCGGCAAACCGATTTTGAAAATCTCCCAAGCAAGATGCGTCGTCGTTGACTTGCCGTTGGTCCCGGTGATCGCGATCGTGGTCTTGGCTCTCGAATAGGCCAGCGCGATTTCCATCTCGCTGAAAATCGGGATGGAGCGTTCGGCAAGGGAGCGCAGGATCGGAAGGTCGGGCTTGAGGCCGGGGCTTTTGACCACGAAAGCGCATTTGAACAGGCGCTCCGAGTGTCCGTTCCATTCCCATTGCATGGCGCAGGCCGGACGTTTGAGTTCGGCAAGCACCGACGATTTCGGCCGAGATTCGGAAGCCAGCACTTTATAACCCTTTCGGGCGAGGAGTTTGGCGGCCTCCAGGCCCGAACGACCCATTCCAAGCACTCCGACGCGCGCGCCCCTCTTGAAGTGTTTGGGATCAAACCCCGTCATCGCAGCTTGAGAGAGGAGAGCGCGGCGAGCATGAGGACGATCGAGACGATCCAGAATCTCACCGTGACCTTCGGCTCCGCCACCCCGCCGAGTTCGAAATGATGATGAATGGGCGCCATGCGGAAAACACGTTTGCCTCCCCGCAATTTAAAGGAGGCCATTTGGAGGATGACCGAAAGGGTTTCGATCACGAAGACGCCTCCGATGATGGGAAGCAAAAGCTCTTGTTTGACGCACATCGCGACGATCGCGATGACTCCCCCCAGAAAGAGCGAGCCGGTGTCGCCCATAAAGATTTGGGCCGGGTACGAGTTGAACCAAAGAAAACCCAAGCAAGCGCCGATGACTGCGGCAAGGAATACGGCGATTTCACCGGCCCCCTCGACATACACGATACGCAGATAGTAAGCGAACTTGACGTTCCCGGAGGCGTAGGCCAGGATCGCGTAGGCCAGCGCGCAGAAGATCACGGACCCGGCGGCCAGGCCGTCGAGACCATCGGTGAGGTTGACCGCGTTGGAGCAGCCCACGATCATCAGCACGGCGAAGGCGAAATAAAGCACGCCGATATCGACGAACAGTTCCTTGCCGTAGGGAATGTTCATCATCGTCGTGTAGGTCGCGTTGGGCGGGATGATGGCGAGATAGGTCGTGACGGCCAGGCCGACGAAAACTTGGATCAGGAACTTGACCTTCGAGGGCGCTCCTTTGGAGTTTTTCTTGATCAGCTTGAGGTAATCGTCCCAGAACCCGACGGCCGATAAACACAGTGTGGCCGAGAGGATGAGCCACGTGAAACGGTTATCCGGGCGCATCCACAGCAGGGTCGAGAAGACGAGAGCGAGAAAAATCAAAGCGCCGCCCATCGTGGGCGTTCCTTGCTTGGACAAGTGGGATTGAGGACCGTCGCTGCGCTGCATTTGGCCGATTTTGCGCTCGCGCAGGGCGGCGATCAATCCCGGGCCGAGCAAGAGGCTTAGGGCTAGGGCGGTCATGGCCGCTCCCCCCGCGCGGAACGTGATGTACTGAAACACATTGAGCGGTCCGCAGCGGTCGCGCAGTTCAAAGAGGTAGTAGAGCATGGTGGGGAGGGGCCTTAAAGCGCCTTGGCGAGCTCCTCGAGGCGCATGGCGCGCGAGGCCTTGAAGAGCACCGCATCGCGGGACGTCAGAGAGGAGCTGATCTTAGAAGACCATTGCGACGAGTCGAGGGAGTATTCGACCTCGAAGCGCGGCTTGGCCGCGGACAGCGCATCGGCGGTGGATTTCATTTCGGGGCCCGCCAGGTAAACGGCTTTAAGATCGAGTTGTGACAGCCAGACTCCGAGTTCCCGGTGGAACTTCGCTGACTCGACTCCGAGTTCCTTCATGTCACCCAAAATAAGCGTTTTTGGCCGCGTGGAATATTGCTCGTAAAAGGCCTCGATGGAGGCGCGCATGGAGGCTGGATTGGCGTTGTAGGCGTCTAGGACGAGCGCGGCGCCGCTGGGGTGAGGCAGGGGCTCCTGGCGCATCATCGATGGAGTGTGGTCTTGAAGCCCGCTGCAGATCGTTTCCGGGGGCAGCCCCATCACCCAGGCGGCGGCGGCCGCGGCCGCGGCGTTGTACTGGCTGAAAGTCCCAAAGGAACGCAACGTCAACGCGACGCGATGGCGGTCTATGACGAGGAAGTTCCCCTCTTCGATGCGAACGCGGCAGTTGGGGCCGGTTCCGTAGGTCACCGCGCGCGCTCCCAGCCTGGTTTCGAGGGCGGCAAGCCAGGGGTCATCGGCGTTAATGACGGCCGCTCCGTCGTCGGGAAGTGCCGCGACAATTTCAGAATTCGTCTGAAAGGTCGTCTCGATCGTGCCGAACGACTCAAGATGATCGGGACCGATGTTGGTCAGAACCGCGATCGTCGGTTGGGCGATTCGCGAGAGCTCCCGAATTTCCCCCAGGCGGCAGGCGGCGAGTTCAAAAATGGCATGCCGGTGTTCTGGGCGCATTTCGAGGACCGAAAGGGGCACTCCGACCTCATTGTTCCAGTTGCCGTGGCTGGCGCAGACCGAACCGATGCGAGAGCAGATCGCCCGGAGCATTTCTTTCGTCGTGGTTTTCCCGTTGGAGCCGACGACCCCCACGACGGGGATGTCGAAGCGCTTGCGATGGAAGTGGGCCAACGCGTGCAGCGCTTTGAGCGTATCGGGGACTTCCACAATCTGCGGCGGCGTGGGCGCGCCGGTCTTGAGTCGTCCTGCGGCGACGACCCACCCCGCATAGGTCTGAGCCGATTTCGCGTCGAGGAAATCATGGGCATCGAGGCGCTCGCCCCGCAGCGCCCAGAAAGCTCCCCCCGCTTGCGGGCGTCGAGTGTCGGTCGATATCACATCGATGCGCGCGCCGGCGTCGCCTTTCGTCAGCCGCCCGCCCGCCGCACGAGCCAATTCAGCCCATGTGAGTTCAAGTTTCATGCAATACGCTTTTTGAGAGCGGCCCGGGCCACCGAGGCATCGTCAAAGACGACCACGCGTTCGCGTAGGATTTGGTGGTCCTCATGTCCTTTGCCGGCGATCAACACGACGTCTCCCGAGACGGCCTGGGCGATCGCCGTTTCAATGGCCGAAGCCCGATCCGGTACGATCTTATAATTTTCCAGCCCGGCGGCGCGAATGCCTGATTCGATATCTGCGAAGATCCCGGCGGGGTCTTCGCCGCGGGGATTGTCGTTGGTCAAGATGACGAAGTCGCTTTCCCGGCAGGCGGCCGCGCCCATCGGACCGCGTTTGCCTTGGTCGCGCTCCCCGCCGCAGCCGAAGACGGTGATGATGCGGCGATGAGGAAGTCCGGCGAGCAGGCGTAAAACGGCTTCGAGAGCTCCGTCGGTGTGGGCGTAATCGATGAAGACGTGAAAATCCTGCCCCTCGGCGACGCCCTCAAGACGCCCCGGAACCGACCGCAGGGAGGACAGCCCGTTGAGAACGTCGTGGAGCGGGGTCCCGAGCCCCAACATGGCTGCTGCGGCGGCCAACGCGTTCTCGACGTTGTGAGGTCCGGGTAGCTGGAGGGTCGTCTGGACGCTCCGCCCCCGCCACGTCACCTGCAACCGAGTCCCAAGGAGGTCGGCGGATAGAATCTCTGCGCGCAGGTCCGTCGCCGCGGTCGTGCGTCCAAATCGGACGACATCGCAGCCGATGGCGTGCTTGACCAGAAGGTGCCCCCGCGGATCGTCAAAATTAATCGCGGCGACCTTCACGGCCTTTTTATTGTCGGCGCGAGCCAGGAGGTCGAAGAGTCGCGTTTTCGCCTCGAAGTAGCGATCGAGGGACTTGTGAAAGTCCAAATGGTCGCGGGTGAGGTTGAGGAAAATACACGCGTCGAAATCGAGGGTCTCGGCGCGCTTGAGCGCGAGGGCGTGCGAGGAGATCTCCAGCAAAGCGTGCGTGGCGCGTTCCTGGCGGAAGCGTGCCAGCCAACGCAGCAGGGACAGGGAGATGGGGGTGGTGTTGAGGGATTTTTCCAAACGTGTTCGAGCGCAGCGAACATCGACGGTTCCGGCCACCGCGGGGCGGCCGCCTGAAGCGGTTACGATCGCTTCTAGAAAATAAGTCGTTGTGGTCTTTCCGTTGGTGCCGGTCACCCCAATGACCGTCATCGCGGAGGATGGGTGTCCGAAAAACGCGTCGGCGGCCAGCCCCATGGACTGGGCGATGTCGTCGACCTGGACCCAGGTGACCGGCAATTGAGCGGGCGGGGGCGGGGGCTCGAGTTCGCTGAACACCGCGACCGCTCCCTTGTCCAGGGCTTGACGAATGTGGCGATTGCCGTCCGTTTTCGACCCCGGCAGAGCGAAAAAGAGGTCGCCGGGGACGACCTCTCGGGAATCATGCCGCAACTCGTTGATTTGTATGTCCGTCGCTCCGGCCACGCGCAAGGCGGGCGCGGCGCGGAGCAGCTCTGCAAGGGTCATTTCAACGCTGTGCCGTGCCCAAGGCAGGATCGTGGGGTCGGTCGGGCGCGATTCCCTCTAAGGTGAGCAGGCGCCGTCCGATTCGGGAAAAAATTGGAGCCGCGACGAGTCCTCCATAATAAGCTCCCTTGGGCTCATGCAGGACGACGAGAATGGTCCAACGCGGCTGGGAGGCCGGCAAGAAGCCGGCAAACGATGCCGTGTAGGCGGAACTGGAGTATTTGCGGGTCAGCGGATCGATCTTGCGAGCCGTTCCCGTCTTGCCCCCCACTCGGTATCCGGGAATGCGCGCGCTAGTCGCCGTGCCGTGCTCGACGACACCCTCGAGCATGAGCGCGATGTCTTGGACGGCGCGCTGAGATGCCACGCGGCGGACTTTGACCGGAGGCTTTTCGTCCAGGAGCAGCTTCGGCTCCCAAAGAACGCCTCCGTTGGCGATGGCGGAGTAGGCGCCGACCATCTGCAGCGGGCTGATGGCAAGGCCATAGCCGTACGAGGACGCGGCCAAGCCGACCCTCGTGAGGTCGGACAGCGGCTTAAGCTCTCCGGCGCTCTCGCCGGGAAGCGGACAGCCCGTCTTGGCCCCGAAGCCGAATGCCCGGGCCAAGCGGTAGAAGCGGGTCGCCCCCACACGCTCGATGACTTTGGCGATTCCGATGTTGGAGGATCGCTCCAGAATCTGGGCCAGAGTCATGTCCGCCTCGGGTTCATGATCGGTGATGGTCACCCCGGGCGAGATCTGCCATTTGCCCGCCTCCCCGCTGAAAGTTTCATCCGGACGCACGAGGTCGGATTCCAAGGCGGCCAAGGCGGTGACGACTTTAAAAGTCGAGCCGGGTTCGAAGGCGTCTTGAACGAAGGAGTTGCGCAGAGGATTCGGCGGCCACGCGGCCATGGCCAAAATTTCCCCGTTGCGCGGATCCTGCACGGCGACCAGGCCTTCTTTGAATAAACGCTTTTCTCCCCCTTCTTTCAGAGCCTCTTCGGCGAGATACTGCGTGGTGCGATCGATGGTCAAACTCAACGCGGGCGGTTCGTCCCCGGCGTCGGTGAGATTTTTGTATATCGTCCGCCCTTGTCCGTCTCGAATCACCTCGAGGCGCCGGGCGCGGCCCCGCAGGCGGGAGTCTTGCGACAGTTCCAAGCCGGCGAGTCCCCGCCCCTCGGTCCCGATGAGCCCAAGAACGCTGCGGGCTAAATCACCGTTGGGGTAGACTCTCTCCTGGGCGGGGACAAGACCCAGCCCCTCGACGCGGGCGTCGGCCAGCGCGGAGAATTCGGCCTGACCCATATGCGTCTTGATCCAAGCAAAGCGCTGGGCCGCGCGGGTTTTTCGCTCGATTTCGGCGGCGGGTATCTGGAGCAAAGGCGCAAGGCGCGCGGCGAAGGCATGGGGATCCTTGACCATGGCCTTGTCGACGAAGCAGGACCAGGAGGGTATCGATCGGGCCAAAACCCGTCCTTTGCGATCGAGCAGTTCCGCCCGGGGCGTGGCTTCTTGGGCGGTCCGGGCGAATTCTCCCGCGGCTCGAACGGACAAATTGTCATGCTTAAAGATCTGGAGATAAGCCAAACGGGCGGTCAACGGAGCCAGCGGAGACAGCGACAGGCACGCGGCGGCGGTTAAACGCAGTCCAAGGTCCATGAGGCGGTCTTAGCTGCGCGCTGGAGTGACGAGAGACATGACATTTCTCGCCCATAGGAGCGGTCGGGAGGGATGTGCGTCGGTCGCGCCGGAGGAGAGGACCCGAAGAGATTCCGGCGCGGCGGCGACCATGCCCATCGAACTTGCGCGCGCCGCCAGCATGGAAGGCGAGAGAGTCTGATCCAAGGTCAAGCGCAGTCCGGCGACCCTGCTGCGGGCTTGGCGGGCGCGTTTGCGGGAGGATTCCACTTGGTAACCCAAACGGGTCGCTTGGACGTGTTGCCAGGACAGAAACAAAATCAGGAGACCCAGCCCCGCGAACTTCGCGGCACGACGAGGATCAAAACCCATGAACATACTCATCATCATACCATTCTTCCTATGTCCGCCGCAGATCGTCGGGGGGGGGGCCCCCCCCCCCCGCGCGGGCGCCCCGCCGAGAGGGCGCCCGCCCTTCTTGCCGGCGACTCTCCGCCGAGAGAGAGTCGCCGAGATCGGGCGGCCCTCCGCCGAGAGAGGGCCGCCTTCATCGGCGTCGGATGGTCCGCCGAGAGACCATCCGACAGACTTGATGGCGAGCGCTTCGCCGAGAAAACGCTCGCCAAATCCCAATTAGGGTCTCGAGGACCCCCGTCCTTTCAAAAATACCCGTCGCCAGACATACCCGGGAGAGCTGACCCGGCCGACTTGCGAGACGGCCACGGTTTGCCTGCGGTCGAGAAGAAACGACACGGTCGTGTCCAGCTTCGCCAAGGCGGCCAGCGCCAGGCTCGAGCCGCTTAAGAATGAGGAATTTTTCATCATCGCAGCCTCCTTCTATCGTTTCTTTTCGATGACCCGCAGTTTGGCGCTGCGGGCCCGTGGATTGTTCTCAATTTCCATTTCCGAAGGCACGACCGCCGACTTCCCCCCGCCTCCGGCAAGATACGAGCACGATCCTTGCGCGGAAAGGGACGCGAAAACGTTTTTGACGATGCGGTCCTCCAGGGAGTGGAACGTGAGCACGCACAATCGCCCGCCGACGGCGAGAAAAGGAACGACCGATTCGAGCGCGCGCGTCAGCGCCTCCAATTCGCGATTGACCGCTATGCGCAGGGCTTGGAATGACCGGGTGGCCGGATGATGTCCGGTGCGGGGAAGCACGGACTCGATGCAATGGGCTAAATCGAGCGTCGAGCTAAAGGGGCGCTCGGCGCGACGCGCGACGATGGCGCGGGAAATTCTCTCGGCTTCCGGTTCCTCGCCGAATTCTTTCAAGAGCATCTCGATTTGCTCGGCGGGCCAGCGGTTGACAATTTGTTCGGCGGTCAAATCGGCGTCGGGACCCAAACGCATATCGAGCGGACCCTCGCGCATGAAGGAAAACCCGCGGGACGGCTTATCGAGCTGGAGTGAACTGACTCCGAGATCGAAGAGCGCGCCGCTCAGAGGAAAGAAGCCCTCGTTTTCCAAAACCGCGCCCAGGGAACGGAAGTTCGCGCGGACCGAGTGGAATCTTCCACTGTGGATCGCGAGCCGGTGACCGGCTTCGGCGATTGCCTCCGGATCCGTGTCGAGACCAAGTACCTTTCCCTGGGCCGAAAGCGTGTTGAGCAGACCCTCAGAGTGTCCGCCCAAACCTAGGGTGGCGTCCAGATAGAGCCCCCCTTTGTCCGTCACGAGCCGCTCCAACGTTTCCGCCAGAAGAACCGGCGTGTGGGTGAAGCGAGCCTCTTGGGACATGGTCATATCTCCAAGCTCTTTGAGATTTTCCGGTAGGCCGGAGCGATCGATTTTGAGGCGTAATCGCTCCAGCGCTTCGCGTCCCAGATCTCGGCGCGATTTCCCGCGCCCTGAAACAAAACGTCGAACCTCAAACCGGCATGAGCTTTCAGATACTGAGGGATGAGAATACGTCCCTGCGCATCGGGCTCCACTTCCAGAGCTTCCGAGAAAAATTTCCTCTTGAAAGCCCGTTCCTGCTCCTTGTTCGGCAGGGTGAACACCTTCAAATCGTCCGCCAACATTTTCTCCCATTGCGAAGGGAGAAACAGGTAAAGGCAGCCCTCCATCCCGCTCGTGAGGAAAAAGGAACGCCCCTTCTCCTGGGAGAGGATGTCCCGATATTTCGTGGGAACCGCCAATCGGTTCTTCGGATCGAGAGAATATTCGTAGCGACCGATCAGCAGAGACATGTTTCCCCACCTTTAGCCACTCGTTTATCATTTGTCACCACTTTTCCCCACCGGGAGCACGAGTATAAAGGACTCGAGGTGATTTGTCAAGGGGGAGCGCGCGCGGATTTTTGAATGTTACGGCGCGTTCAGCTTGGCCATCGACGTGCGAGACAGCTCGTAGCGCCAAGCGTGTTCGAGCGCCTTCATGCGCGTGTAGGGGGCGCCGTAAGCGCGGTAGAGAGCTTCGGGTGCGGGACGCCCGTCGCGCAAGTGCGCGGCGAAGCGATAAAAAGAGGAGCGATACTGCGTTCGAACCAAGAAGCGCACGATGCTGTAGGCCTGCGCGTACCACAGGCGGACTTTATCATCCGGCCAGCCGCTCGTCGTGGCGACGGCGATGAATTCATCGATGGACATTCCGGCTCCCTGTTCAAGCCGAAGGAGATTTTCCCGCAGCCAATTTGGCGCGGCCAACCCCCGTTCCACTTGAACAAGAGTCGACATTCCCTCCGACAGCCACAGCGGATTGTTCATCCCGGCGTGAAAAAATCCGTCGAAGTAAATATGGGTCAACTCGTGCGCCACGATGCCGGGCAACTCCTCGCTTTCATAAATGTAGAGTTTGCGTTTGTTGATGGAGCTGGCTCCTCCCGACCATGCTGGACGTCCGGTGACTCTGCGATAGCTGTCTTGAGTCGAGAAGAGGAAAATGGTCGTCCGCTCGCTTCGCGCCCAGGGCGAGAACGGGGCCAAGTCAAGCATGAGATTGGAATGGAGGTTTTCAATGAGAACGGTGAAGCGCTCGGAGGCCGGATACTGTTCGGAGAAAACGACAAAGTGGCGCGTGACCGTCTTGACGAAGCCGTAGGGCACGGGCATGTCGTTGGCCGAGGGGACTCTGTCTTCGACGCGGACGCGCGCCGTGCTCGAGCTCTCGGCCTTCTTGCGACGAGCGGCGGGCCGCTTGCCTTCCAACGCGGGGGATAGGCTTGAAGGAGCGGGAAGTTTGGCGATCTCTCCCACGGACGCGGGCGCAGCCTGGGGCAAGGCGCGAGTCTCGGCGGGATCGTCAGGGGCGGGCGCGGGCGCCAAAAGGGGCGGCAAAGGCCGGGAGGATTGGTAGGGAGCGACGAGCTTCATTTGTCGGGCTTCGTTCTCTTCCTCCCCTAAATATTGATAGACCATCATTCCCCACAGGGCGATGACGAAGAGCCAGATCAGGACGCGCAGCCGTAGGAGAACATCCACGGTTTAGTTCAAGACCTCCAAAGCTCTGCCCCCATGTGGATTAAGCGAGATTGGAGTCGCGCAGACGCAAAGCCGTTTGGGCCAGGCCATGCACGAATAGAGAGAAGATCACGATGAAGGCGGCGTGAGAGACGACCATGCCAAGCCCCGGTCCTTCCAACGGCTGGCGGGCCCAAATGAGGCCGATCATGGAGCCGGCCGCGGCCAACGAACACACGACGGTTTCAGTACGAGAGGTCGTCAGCGCCGCAGCGGTGGGGGCTAAAACAAAAAGAAGCCACATGGGTCCCCAAAAGGGGTAGAGAAGGTAAAACAACGGGACGGCCCATATGAAATTCATCCAGACTTGGACTTGGCGCAGGCGAGCCGCCCAACCGACCCACCGGTATTGGTTGCGTCCGATCCACCAATTGAGAAGCACGTCGCACAGAAGGATCGCCATCGAGATCCGGGTGGCCTGCGGTTCCGGCTCGCCGAAATACACCGCGGAGAAGATCAAGAACAGCGCGAACGGCGTGAAGTATCTGCTGAGCATCTGCATGAGTTACTCCTTGCTGTGCGAGAAAATCACGAGCCGCCGCTCGAGCTCATCAGCGGGCCGGCGGTAAGGGAAAGACTTTAGCACTCTGGCGCCTGTGGCGACCAGGGATTTTGTTATGGTTGATTCGGTGAAGTCCGGTTCCGCCGTTTGGAAAGCGGCGAAAAGTCCTCGTGGCGCGAGCATCGGCCATGCCGTACGCAGGGCTTGAGGCAACGCAGCCGCGGCCCGCTCGATGACGACGTCCCGGTCTCGCTCATAGGACGTCAGGGGCGCTCCCGAGCCGGCGCGTCGATGGAGCACATGTAGGCCGGGCAAGCCCAGCCGCGTCGCGGCGGCGTTGAGGAAGCGGTATTTTCTCTCGACGGATTCCATGAGCGTGACGTCGGCCTGGGGCCAGGCGATTTTCATCGTGATTCCGATAAACCCCGCGCCCGACCCTAAATCCAGGATGCGGGGAGCCGAGGGCGTGAGCGCGCGCAGGCGCGACGCCGCGAAGACCCCATCGGCGGCGTGCTTGAGCGCGAGGGCTCTCCAAGAATCGTCCGAGGTCAGATTCGTAGCCTGATTTCTTTCACGAACGAAGGATAAGTAATCGACGATGCGATCGCGAGCGGGCGCGTCGAGCCGCGCGCCCCACTCCGCCGCCGCGCAGTGAAGGAGGCGTAGAGGATCGTCGTTCATTGCCGGAGTGCGTGAATCCACAAGATCTGCAAATCGCTCGGTGTGATCCCGGGCACGCGTCCGGCTTGTTCCAAGGTGCGGGGTCTAATTCGAGATAACTTTTGACGGGCTTCGTTGGTTAGGGCCCCTATGGAGGAATAGTCGAGCGTCATCGGGAGTAGGGTGGAGTGGGCTGCTCGCAGCCGTTGAGTCGAGCTTTTCTCGCGGGAGATGTAGGGGGCATAGACTGAACGAATTTCCCGCTGTTCAAACACCGTGGCCATGGACCAGGGTGCGAGTTCCGAGTCGTCGATGGTTCCGTCGCCGAGAACCAGATCGCGATAACGTCGAAAACGATCATAGACGTCCGTTTTGATCAAGCCGAGGACGTATCCCTTCTCCAGGAGGCGCAAGTCCGCGTCATCAGCCCGCAGGCTCATGCGGTGTTCGGCGCGGGCGGTGAACATGCGATAGGGCTCGTCGACGCCGCGCAGGACCAGGTCATCGATCATGACTCCCAAATAGGCTTCGTCTCGGCTCAGTCGGAAGGCTCCGGCGCCTCGGGCCTTCAACGCCGCGTTGATGCCGGCGAGGAGTCCTTGCCCTGCGGCCTCCTCGTAGCCGGTCGTCCCATTGAGCTGGCCCGCGAGAAAGAGCCCGCAGACGATGCGCGATTCCAAGGTGTCGGTCAACTGCGTGGGTTGGCAGAAGTCGTACTCCACGGCGTAGCCGCATCGCACCATCAGGGCGTTTTCCAGGCCGGCGATGGTGGAGAGCAGCTCGCGCTGCGCGTCTTGCGGCAGACTGGTCGAGAGTCCGTTGACGTAGACTTCGCGCGTGTTCCAACCCTCCGGTTCGAGGAAAATCTGATGGCGCTCTTTATGGGGGAATTTAACGACCTTGTCTTCGATGGAAGGACAATAGCGCGGGCCCACCGCGCGAATCGCCCCGCTATAAAGAGGACTTCTCTCTAAGTTCTCGCTAATGACCCGGTGGGAGCGTTCGTTCGTGTAGGTGATCCAACTGGGCAATTGGGGGCCGTCGATGCGTTGATGAAAATGAGAGAAGGGTTTGGGAGGAGTCTGGCCGTCTTGGCGTTCCAACACGGAATAATCGATCGTCCGGGCGTGAAGTCTTGGAGGAGTTCCCGTTTTCAGCCGTCCGACGGCAAGGCCCGCGTCTTTGAGGGAGGCCGTCAATCCGAGGGAGGAGGGCTCCCCCCCCCGTCCGGCGGCGTGGGTCTGCAAGCCGACATGGGCCACTCCATTGAGAAACGTTCCCGTGGTGAGGACGACGGTGGCGCCCCGATAGCGGGTTCCCCGTCTTGATATGACTCCCAGGACGCGGGAGTCGGAGAGCCAGAGCGCCCAGGCTTCGTCTTGAATGGCGTCAAGTCCTTCCGTGGACTCGATGACCTGCTTCTGTCCTTGCCGGTAGGCGGACTTATCGCACTGGGCTCTTGGCGAGCGCACGGCGGCGCCCTTGCTGAGGTTGAGGGTTTGAGAGAACGTCGTGGCTCGATCAGCCGCTTTGGCCATTTCCCCGCCCAGAGCGTCGAGTTCCCGGACCATCTGTCCCTTCCCGATGCCCCCTATCGATGGATTGCAGGACATGGTGGCGATCGTGTCGAGATTCTGCGTCAAAAGCAAGGTCGCCCGGCCCATGCGCGCCGCCGCTAGGGCGGCTTCGACTCCGGCGTGCCCTCCTCCGACGACGATGACGTCATAGCGGCGCGGGAACAGATCGATCCTGCGGTCGGGGGGAGACGTTGGCATTATCCGTAGAGCAGCGCTTTAAGAGTTTCAGGGGGCAGCCAACCCAGGAGGAAGGAGGCGATGACCACCGTGATTTGCAATATGAGGGAGAAGAGCAGGGCGAGCAGGGAGCGCGCCAGGGGACGCGAGGGCGGCAAAGCTTTTAAGCCGAGCCCGCCCGAGATCAGCATCCATAAACCGGCGCCCGCCGCGACACCTTTGTAACCGGCTTCCCAGCCCATGGCCGTGACGATGCCTTCAGGAACCAGGGCGAGGCACTCGATGATGTTGAGTCCGAGCAGAAAGGCGCTTAACTCGCGCCATTGCTTCGAGGGGATTTTTCGGGCGATGACATAAAGCGGCGCCGTCCAAATCAACAACAGGAGGCCGAAAAATGTTTTTGGAAGGCCGTCTCTGACATAAAGAATCGTGAGCACCAGGGGGATCGCCGACCACAGAGCCGCTCCGGCGACCCTAAGTGGAAGCCAGCCGGTTTGAAGCCAGCTCAGCAGGACGCCGCAAAAGGCGATGAGCGAGGCCATGAGCACGGGCTGCCACAGCATGACCTTGAACCAATACATCATCCCCTGCGCCGTCGCAGGCGCTGCGGCGTTCACATCTGGAAAATTGGTGGGCTTCATTCCCAGGAAACCGCAGACGCCAGAAGCAAGAGGCCGTAAATCGTCAGCCCGTTCTTCAGGGAGGAGTCCTGGGCGCAGGCGGCGGCGGCTTGAGATGGGGAGAAAAAGAAAAGGCGGGCGAAGTCGCGCAGCGTTCTCATGAGGGCGATTCCTGCGCGGCCAGGGCGTCGGAGTCAAAGCCGCCGCGCGCGTGCAAGCAAAGGCCGCCTCCCACGCCGAGCGCCAAGCAGGAGGCCAGCATGGCCCAAGAAAGGCCAAAAAGATCCGAGCCCCAGCCGATGAGGGAGGGCGAGGCGGCGTCCCCGAGAAGATGAATGACGAAGATGTTGGCCGCGAAAGCCATCGAACGTTTATCGAAAGGAATCACCGAAACGATGGCGGCGTTGAGGGGGCCCATATTGAGGAAGAGGAAAGTTTCCGCCAGGAAGAGAAAGACGATCGAGAGGGTTAAAGAGGGAGCGGTGATCGCGGCCGCCGCAAAAGGCATCCCGAGCAGAAGCCCCCAGCCCGACACCCTCAGGTCCGAGGTCGAGTCGTTTCGGCGCAGACGATCGGCGAGCCAGCCGCCGATGAGGCTGCCGGCCAATCCCGAGACGACCGTCACCGCGCCAAATAATGTGCCCGCGTGGCCGACGCTGAGACTCCAGGTGCGGTGCAGGAAAGTCGGCATCCAAACCGCGAAACCGCCGAGGGCGAAAGTCATCGCGGCTCCGGCATACGTAATGAGGCGGAAAGTCCGCACGGCCCAAACCGAGCGGTAGCCCGCCACTGGCGGCGTCAAGGTGGTGCGCGGCGCATCGGGTGGAAGGAGCAGACAGAGAAGCGAGAGCGCCAGTCCGGGAAGGCCGACGACCAAGAACGTGTGGCGCCACCCGATCTGTTGCCCCAGGAGGCCTCCCCCGGCGTAGCCGAGCGCCGACCCCACGGGGATCGCCAGGCTGAAAATCGCCAAAGCTCGGCTTCGTGTTTCCGGAGAGAAACGCTCGGCGACAAAAGAGGGAGAGATGGCGCCGTAGCAAGCCTCGCCGATGCCGACGGCGGCGCGCGAAACGAACAGGGTTAAGAAACGTCCGGTCAAGGCGGCCGCGCCTGTTGCCACGCTCCAGATCGCCACGCCGCCCGCGATCCATGGCTTGCGGCCGTGGGAATCGGCCAGCCAGGCGACAGGAGGAGCGGCGATCATATAGACGATCATGAACGCGGAGGCGAGGCTGCCCGCTTGCGCGTCGCTCAGGTGCAGATCATTTGAAATCAAGGGCAGGAGGGCATAGACGACTTGACGGTCGATGTAGTTCAGGATATTGACCGTCAGAAGCAGCGCCATCACCCCGGAGGGTGAGGAGATCTTCATGAAGGGCGGACCTTGTACACCGCGTCCCCGGCGCGAACGCGATCCGCCAGCGAGACGTGCACGGTTTCTCCCGGCAGGGCGCTTTGAACGCTTCGCCTGCCGATAGCGATGCGTTCGACTCGCTGGGAGAGATCGGTGTCGCGGCCCTTGACTCGCAAAGCGTCTCCCAGAGAAAGAGGTTCTTCAAGTCGCAGCGACATCTCGCGCCGTTTCACGTCATAGGAGCGGACCTTGCCCAGGAGTGGAGCGCCGACGATTTGTTCCTCCGGGGAGATCTCTGAAACGGGAGTCCGCCGCAGAGCTTTCTTTTGCGGAACTTTCGGGAGCTTGGAGGCGGGCATAGGGGGTTCTCCTTATTTACCTAAACAGAAACGGGAAAAGATTTCATCAAGAACGTCGTTGGACGCGTCGCGACCCCGGGCTTGGTCAAGATGACCGAGGGCCTCTCGCAACGACTGGGCGGCGAGGTCTTCCCACGCCTGAGGACGGCGGCGGAGTTCCTCGCGCGCGCAACGAACTTTTTGGCTCGCGGCGAAGAGAGAATCGTAGGTGCGCGCATCGTCTAGGAGAGCCTCGCCCTCGTCGCCGGACTGGCCGGCCGCGCGGGCGATGGCGGCTTCCAGTTCGCCCAGGCCCTCCCCCGTCAGCGCCGAACACCGAAGACCGGTCGAGGGAACTGCGCGTCCGCCTAGAAGATCGATCTTGTTGAGGGCGATGATCACTTTCGCCTGGGAGGACACGGCGCAAAGGCGCCTCTGGATCTCCTCGACGTCCGTTTCATTGGCGGCATCGACAACGAGAACCGCGACCGAGCAGGTTCCGGCGGCGTTGAGTGCCCGAACGATGCCTTCGCGTTCGGCTGGATCGACGGCGCCCTCTCGCAGGCCCGCCGTGTCGAAAAGCATCAGCGTTGTGCCGCAGAGCTCGATTTGTTCTTCGATGATATCGCGTGTCGTTCCCGGTTCGGGAGCCGTGATCGCGCGCGCGCGTCCCAGCAGCGCGTTGAGAAGGCTCGATTTCCCGGCGTTGGGACGCCCGAAGAGGCCGACGCGAACTCCTTCCTTGCGGTTGCGCCCGCGGACGTAGCCGAGCAGAAGACGCTCCAAGCCCGTCTCGGCTTCATGGAAGGCGGCGGCGGCTTGGTCTTGGTCGAAGGAAGGAATGTCTTCATCCGGATGGTCCAGGCGCGCTTCGATGTGAGCGAGAATCCCGACGAGCGGAGAACGGACGCCGTCGAGGGCCTGGGAGAATCCCCCCTCCAAGCGGGCGAGAGCCGCCGCGCGCGCCGACGCGCCGCGGGCGGCGATGAGCTCGCCGACCGCGCGGGCTTGGGAGAGTTCGATCTTGCCATTGAGGAAGGCTCGACGGGTGAACTCTCCGGGAGCGGCCGCCCGCGCGCCTGCTTCGAAGGAGCACTCGAGAATCTCGCGCAAGATCTCGGGAGATCCGTGCGCGGTGATCTCGAGCATGTCTTCCCCCGTCGCGGTCGCCGGGCCGGTCCAAAACGTGACGACGACGCGATCGACGATTCGTTGCCCGCGCGTGAGCGTTCGCACGCTCGCCCGCCTCTCGTCGAGAGGTGCCGGTCCGAGCATGGCAACGGCGATCGCGCGGCAATCGGGGCCCGACAGGCGAACGATTCCCAGCGCCGAACGGCCGGGCGGGGTGGCAAGCGCCGCGATCGTTTCCTCGGTCAATCCTTTCTCGGGCGGATGACGAGCTTGCGCCAAGGGCCCTCTCCTTCCGAGCAGGTGGTGATGTCTTTGTGCAGTCGGAATGTGCGGTGAATGAGACGGCGCATCGAGGAGTCCATGGGTTCCATGCGCACCGGTCGACCCGTGGCGATGACGCTATCGATGGCGCGGCGGGCCTCCTCGAGGACGGAAAACTCGCGCTTCTCCCAATACGAGAGAGCGTCGACTTGCACGGCGATCGGGGCTTCACTGGCGCGCGAGAGCATCAGCGTGGTCAGAAACTGCAGCGACTCGAGCACCCGGCCGTCCCGGCCGACGAGCAAGGGCGCGTCCTGGGATTCGACGCTGACTTTCACTCGTTCAAGGTCGGCGTCCCAAGACGACGTCACGGTGGGCGCGGCGATTGACATCAATCCCAGCATCTCGAGGACGAGGCTTTCGGCGTTGGAGCACGCTCCGGCGGATTCTTGCGGCGTCAACTGACGGGGAGGTTCGGCCGGAGAGGGGCGGGACTTGACGGCTTGTTCCGGGGCCCGTTCGGCGGCGCGTGGGGTCGAGCGCTCGCCTCGGTCGGGTGTCCGAGCGGCCGGGCGTTGGGTCCGAGGACCCGAGTTTCGAGGCGGCCGCGCCGAGGCTTGCGTCGATGGCGTCCGGGCGGGCTCGCTCCCCGCCGCTTCCGCGTTGGGGCCCCAACGCTTCTCGGTGACTCGTACGCGAGCCGGTTTGGATCCAAGGCCCATGAAGCCGGGCGTGCCTTCCTGGAGAACGGAAATTTCAACTTGGTCGCGCCGCATGCCGGACTGACTGAGGGCTGACTCGACGGCTTCTGCGACGGTTCGTCCTTCGATTTCGATGGGTTCCATGGCGATCTCCTCCGGGATATCAGGCCTCGAGCTGTTTTTTTAGGGCGATTTGGGCCACGGTGCTGACGAGGCTGTTCGTCAGCCAGTACAACACGAGGCCTGATGGAAAGTTCATAAACATAAAGGTGAAGACGACGGGCATGAGCATCATGACCTTCTGTTGGGCGGGGTCTCCCGCGGGCGGGTTCATCTTGCTCTGCAGGAACATGAGCGCGCCCATGACGACCGGAAGGACGTAATAAGGGTCTTTGGCGGAGAGGTCTCGAATCCAAAAGATCCAGGTCGCGCCGTGGAGTTCCCAAGAACCGCGCAGCGCGTTGAACAAGGCGATGAAGATGGGCATCTGCAGTATCATCGGCAGGCAGCCGCCGAGAGGGTTGGCTCCTTTGGTTTTGTAGAGCTGCATCATTTCCGAGTTCAGCTTCTGGGCGTCGTTCGCGTATTTTTGCTGCAGTTTGGCGATCTCAGGCTGCAATTTTTTCATGGCGGCGGCGGCGCGCAGGCTTTTCCACGTGAGCGGAAAGAGAATGACTTGCAGGATAACAGTCAGCAGCACGATCGCCCAGCCCCAATTGTTCGTGGCTTGATGCAGCTTTTGGAGCGCGCCCAGCATCGCGCGCCCGATCTGGGAGAAAAATCCGAAATCGATGGCGCGCTCAAGGCCTAATCCGTAGCTCGACAGCCAGTTATGGCTTTTCGCGCCGAGATAATACGGGATTTCCCATGTGAACGTGCCTCGAGGCGCGACGGTCCGTGTCTTGGCCGTTAAGATCAGCGTGGCCGGGCTCAAGACTTGGGCGGCGGCGAAGTGTTCGGCGGAGGGCATCATCACGGCCAAGAAGTAGCGGTTGTCGATGCCGAGCCAGCGGTAAGCCCCCGGGTATTGCCCGGGTTTGAGCGTTTCGACGTGGCCTTTGAGGCCGTTAGCCTCGGGAGTCAGCGCAAGGGCGCGCTGGACGTCGGCGTTTTCCTTCTGTTCAGTGGCGATCGTCGCCAGTCCGGGCCCCACGCTCAGCGTCCAAGGGCCGATATCGAGAGGTTGACGCGTCGTGTTCAGGACGACGATGCGCACCCTCGGCAAGACGGTTCCCTGGCCCGGGAGATACTCTTTCGACACCTTGAGCCCATCTGCGCGCAGCGCGCTGTAAACGAGCCCGTTCTTGACTGAAAGGTCGCGAGTGAAGTTGAGCTCGGGAAACGTCATGAATAATCCCTGCCCCGGTTCGGCGACGAGCTCGACATGTCCGAGCGGCTCGGGATACAGGTAGCTGGCGAGCGCCGCCCCCCGGGAATGGATTTTGGCCTGCACCTCGCCCATGAGAACGCTGTCGGCTTCAGCCAGCAGCGTCTTGGGATCCGTTTGCGACGTGGTGCTTTTCTGGGACGCGGGAAGGGCCCCGTCGGGGGAGGATTTGGCCGTGCCGTGGGGCTGCGATTGGGCCGCAGTGGCCGCAACGTGAACCGGTTGCTGCGGGGGCGGCGCGAATTTTTTCTCGAAAAATCCAAACCAAGACGCGTAAACGGCAATGGAGAGCGCTACGGCCAGCCAAAGATTCTTATCCATGATCGGTTGTTTCCTTGTTAAAACGAGAGAGTGTGCCCCGGCACGGGATCAAGTCCCCCGGCATGAAACGGCTGGCAGCGCAGGACACGACGCAGCGAGAGCGCAAGTCCGCGAAACGCTCCGTGGCGCGAGATCGCCTCCCGGGAGAAATCCGCGCAACTGGGATGGAATCGGCATGCGGGCGGCATATAAGGCCTCAAAGCGATCCTGTACGCATCCAAGCAGACGATCAGCAGCCTCTTCATGAGCGCAAACGACCCGTTCGACGCAGCAATCCCAGCAGATCCGCCTCCGCGTCGATGCGCGTCTTCCAGGAGCAGCCCGGCCTTGGGTAGGCGATGACGTCGCAGCCTTGCGCTAGTTCCCGTTGACGCAGGCGGAAGGATTCCCGCAGCAGGCGCTTGAGACGATTGCGCTTGACGGCGTTGCCGACTTTCGCGCTGACCGATAAGCCCAGACGCGAACCGTTGCGCGCGGAGTCGTAGCGGTGCCAGACGATCAACGCGCGGCCAACAGTCTTTTGACCTTCCTCGAAGACGCGTCGAAACTCGGAACGTTTCTTCAGACGCGAATCGGCGCCGAAGACGAACTGTCGTGTCAAGCCTGTTTCTTGATCAGCGTTGCGCGGCCTTTGCGGCGGCGGCGGTTGAGCGTCTTGCGGCCGCCGGCGGTTGACATTCTCGCGCGGAAACCGATTTTTCTAAGCCTTTTGCGGTTGTGAGGTCGATATGTGGGGAGCATTGAGGGGCCATTATATGAAAATGCTACGATCGTTTCCATGGGAAATATCGATTCAGAGCGATCTCTGTCGGTTCTACTCAAAGCCGAGCGTGCTTACGGCCCGTCGCGAGACTTCGTCAAGGAGTCTCACGTCGCGGGCGCCGCCGCCCGCGCCAAGCTGCAGGCCAAAGCCGCTCGAGATCCCCAATCTTTCTGGGCCCAGGCGGCCGGCGAGCTGCATTGGTTTAAGCCGTGGCGAAAACCCCTGCAATGGGATTGCCCGTTCGCGCGATGGTTCGTTGGCGGCCGCACGAATATCAGCTACAACTGCCTTGACCGACACCTCGAGGGGCCTCGAAGAAACAAGGCCGCGCTGATTTGGGAAGGGGAGCCCGGGGAAGTCCGCACGCTGACGTATCTGCAGCTTCACCGCGAGGTGTGCCTGTTCGCCAACGCGCTCAAGAGTTTGGGCGTCAAGAAAGGAGACCGCGTGGCGCTTTATATGCCGCTCGTGCCGGAGGCCGTCGTCGCCATGCTTTCCTGCGCGCGCATCGGCGCGGTGCACAGCGTGGTCTTCGCGGGATTTTCCGCCGAGGCACTGAGAGATCGCCTCAATGACGCCGGCGCCAAAGTCGTGGTGACGGCCGATGGAGGCTGGCGCAAGAACGAGGTTCTGCGTCTCAAGGACGCCGTCGATGAGGCCGTCAAGGGCGCTGCGACGGTGACGGCGGTCGTCGTGCTCAAGCGGACCTCAGGCGAGGTTGCGATCAACGAGGAGCGCGATCACTGGTGGCATCGATTGACGGCCAAGGCGTCGCAGGATTGCCCCCCCGAACCGCTCGACAGCGAGCATCCCTTGTTCATCCTCTACACCAGCGGCAGCACGGGCAAACCCAAGGGGATTCTGCACACGACCGGCGGCTACATGGTGCAGACCGCGTGGACGACGCGCACCGTTTTTGATTTGAAGGAGACGGATGTCTACTGGTGCACCGCCGACGTCGGGTGGATCACGGGGCATTCGTATGTGTCCTACGGCCCTTTGCTCAACGGCGCGACGGTGTTTATGTACGAGGGGGCGCCCTTGACCCCCCATCCGGACCGTTTCTGGTCCATGATCGCACGCCACCGCGTGTCGATTTTCTACACGGCTCCGACGGCGATTCGGACCTTCATGCGCTTGGGCGAGCAATGGCCGAAGAAACACGATCTTTCCTCCCTGCGCTTGCTGGGCACGGTGGGCGAGCCCATCAACCCGGAGGCCTGGCGTTGGTATCATCGATTCATCGGGGGCAATCGCTGTCCGATCGTCGACACATACTGGCAGACGGAAACCGGCGCGATCATGATTTCGCCTTTGCCGGGGGCGACGGCCACAAAGCCCGGTTCAGCCACGCTGCCCCTGCCTGGCATCGCGGCCGACGTGGTCGACAAGCAAGGGCGTCCCGTTCCCCTCGGCAGCGGCGGCTACCTCGTCGTGCGCCAGCCGTGGCCGAGCATGCTACGCACCATCTGGGGAGACGACGTCCGTTACCGAGAGCAGTACTGGTCCCAGATTCCGGGATGCTATTTCACCGGCGACGGGGCTCGAAAAGACAAGGACGGCTATATTTGGATTCTGGGGCGCATCGACGACGTCCTTAACGTGTCGGGGCATCGCCTCTCGACGATGGAGATAGAATCGGCTTTGGTGGAGCATCCCTTCGTCGCCGAATCGGCCGTGGTCGGCCGGCCCGATGAGGTTCATGGGCAGGCCATCTGCGCGTTCGTGACCCTCAAAGGCGGCCGGATTCCAAGTCCCGAGCTGAAGGAGGAACTCAGGGAGTTCGTCGGACGAGCGATCGGATCCATCGCCAAGCCCGCGGAAGTCCGGTTCACGGAGTCTCTGCCCAAAACACGCTCGGGAAAAATCATGCGGCGCCTGCTGCGCGAAATCGCCTCCGGCGGCGCGATCAAGGGCGACGTGACGACATTGGAGGATATCGCGGCTCTCTCCAAACTTCAAAAGGACGAGGAATAATACGCTGTTTGAGCGATGCGTCGTAGCGGCGGTTCTCACGGGCGTTTTCCATTGCCTCCTTGACTCGGAAGAGTCCGGCTTTGCGCGCTCCTTCGCGCGCTGGACGATGCTCGCCGTCTTGTCCTTCCTCATTCTGGGATGGACGGACAGCCGGCGTTTTTTTCCGGATGCCTTTCCCCGCGAATTGGAACCCGTCCAAGTCCTGACATACGCCTTGGGCGGGGTGATGCTGGCCGCCGCCGCTTTCGGGGCGGCTCGGGGACCCCGAGGCGTCGCCTCGGGAATCGTCTTCGGATTGCTGTGCGCGGCGACAGGATGGTGCGCGTCGAGGTGGCCTCAGCTGTCTCGGGCGATATCGTTGTGCGGCGGGGTTTTCTTGGGCTTGATCATCGAAGGAACGATGACTTTGGCGCTGGGGGCTACGGAGTGCGTATTCGCCTTGGCCCTTTTGCGCAAGGATTGGAGGCCGATTCGTTTACGGGTCATCGGGGCGGCTCTGGCCGCATGGGTGCTGACGACCGCCGCCACGGAAATCGTGTTGACCAGGATTTGGAGTTTTGGGCCGCGCACCCTGGCTGAAGCGGCGGATGTGCCCGACAACCGTCATGCTCGCCGCATGGCGGTCGCATGGCTGTATCCGACGCGGGGCCGCGCGCATCATATCGATGCGCGCCTGATGTCTTCGGAAACCGTCGACCTCTCGCCCCAGTCCTTGGGGCGTCTCAAGGAGTTCTTGACGCGAACCGATTTTCGCGGCATCTTCGCTCAAGAGGCGCTGGCCGCGCTACGCCTGGGATATCTCCAGTGGTGGGACGAGGAGATGGCTCTTGAGGCGATGATGATCGCAGTTCCCGGCCGGGCGCATCCGGACTATTTGAGAGCTTTGCAGCTCATCCGCGCGGGTCCCCTGAGTCAAGAGCGTTACGACCGGCTCGTTCGACTGGCTGGGCTCAGCGGCAGACGCGTCGAGGGCTTCGAGCGGGCGGGCGATAGCCAGATGATATTCGAGGGGTTCTCGGCCGCTTTCGCGCGGTTTGGCGACGAAACCAACGCACGGGTGTGGTTGAAGAGAATCGAGGGCCTGTGGGCGGTCAGCGAGAAGCCCATCGAAGTCGGCGCCCTCGAGGATTTGCGCGAGGGGCGGGTCGAGGGGGCGGTTTTTGTCGATGGGAGTCCTGCGGTCGGATTGCGCGTGGGCTTGTTCTACGTGTGGAACAGTTCGGCCGCGCGCACGACGCAATACTGGTTGTCCGGTTCGCTCATCCCCAACGAAGACGGCCGGTTCGCCTTCCAGGGCCTTGG
>ERZ1292633.785-Hain-H41-02um-R1-785-length-35674-cov-6_pt1 | contig 35674 bp, 14 predicted proteins | sample MGYA00564406_ERZ1292633 | MGnify/ENA primary metagenome ERZ1292633 (study PRJEB36523, sample SAMEA6512639) | groundwater metagenome | collected 2019-01-08 | study: AquaDiva: Metagenomics assemblies of 32 groundwater samples
CACGTGAATCTCGCCACCTGGTCGATGTCCGAAATTAGAGGCCGCCTGAATTATTACAATGCGGAAACGCTCTACGCGGATGCATCGACAGGCGGTGCTGCTGGGTCGCCCGGAAGACGTGGCGGTGGCCCCACCGCATACCGTCGCGTCAAGTCCGCCGACGTCATTCAGGCGGCTGAAGACGGCAAGGCTGGCAGTGGACAGGTGCAGCTGAACGTCACCGATGCGGACATTGGCTGGCCGCGGGCAGTCTGCAGTGTTTCGATGGGCGGCAAGAGCGGCGGCGGCGGGGGTCGTGTCGCGCCCTTTTCCTTGTCGCTGGATTATCGTCTCGCAAACCATGTCAGCGCCGTCGGCGGCACGAGTCCCGTCGCCACGTTTTCTTGCCTACTCAATGGTCTTTCCACCGCCGCGGCGGCTTGGCAACTGAAGTGCTCGGTCGATGGCATTGGCGGCCCTGAACGAAGCGCTGCCGAATCCCACCGCATCAACCAGGTTCTCGACGCCACGCGAACTCACCGCATTAATCTGTGCGCGTGCGACTCAAGCTCTGGCGATGTGCTGTGGTCCCAGGACATCGACGTGCCGCAGCTGCTCACTGCGGCGTTGCAGGTCAACCTTGACAAAAACACTCTCTTCGTGACTGCTCCACGTCATGGCGGCGCCACCACGATCGTGGTCGACGGTACGAGCGAGCAGGTTGTGCAAGAGCCGATTCCTCTCTCGTGGGATGTTCCGCACACGGTGACGCTGAGGCAGTACTCGATGGATGCGTGGTCCGTCGCACAACCCATCACGGCGACCACGTCGCGATCGGCAGGGGGGGCCATGCTCGCGTCTTCCAAAACGGGCGAGTTGTGTCTGAATCTTCCCATCTTTTTGGATGCGAACGAGCTGCGTCAACTGGTGCACTTGGCTCAGGTGCACCCCCTCACCGACCCAGCGTCCTCCGGTCTCGTAATGAGTCAAATTCGCGACGTGGGTGTGAAGTCCAAATCGCCGCTGACCCGTCAGCTGGCTGCGGTGCTCGCCGAGCGCCTCCAAAACGCGCTCACGTTTGCGCTCCTTCAGCAGCACGTTGACCGCGTCGCGGATATGATCGGGCGACAAGGCGATATTGCTTCTCGCCGATGGATCGAGTTCCGCCTTGACGGTGCCCATATCACCTCTACTTAGACAGACCGTGTGGCGTCTCCCCGTCGGGGTAAGTCGTTTAGATGCGTTTAGAAGCTCGCCATTTTCGTCTACTTTCGCGCTTTAGCTCGTAGCGTGTCATAGAAATTGCACCATGTCCAGCCCTTCCCCTGTAATGAAAGCAACGAACGGAGCAACAAATTTTGTGGCGGCGCCAAATATCTGCGACTTGACTATCCGCTGACTCTTCACAAAGTGAACCTTGTGCCCGGAACCATAGTTAGTTTTTCTTGTTTCGAAACGATGATTTTTATGTCCTGTGTTGTCATCGCGACCGCCATCGTCATGGCACAGGCAACAGAGACTTTCGGACCCGGCAAACGAGTCATTCCACCTTTTGAACGCTACATCGCGATCGGGCGGCAGCGGATGGTCGTCAACCAAAACGACGACACGGCAGCAGCGGCGATGGGCGATCAGCAGAACTTGAATCATTCGGCGTCCCATCGCAACCTCAACGCCCCCCTGAAGGACTATGATCAGTCCGCCTCCTCTCACCTTCACGTTCATCGAGCTGTGCTACATCCAACGAACCGACTCATTGATGTCGATATGTGGCCAGACGATCCCAGCCGTTCACCGGGACCGCGGCCACAATGTCGCGTGGCGGCCGGTGTCGAGGCGCCCATCGCAATGCCCTTGCCATCCGCGTCGCGCCCGTGGTCAATTCAGTGCGCCCCGTTCAGGTCAGCAACCACTGGCACTCAGCGCGACTCCCGTTCCTGCGCGTTGATGTGGGCAGCCGAATCGCTCGTGAACGACGGTGCACCACTGGAGCGGCTGCTGGTGGAGAGCCAAGAGCGCGCGGCCCAGCCACACCCCCACATCGTCTTCGTCTCGTCGCGGCGCCTGCGGCTTCAGGCTCGTCGCCAAGATGGGGAACTGGAAACCGCTGTGTCCGATCCGACGCCGTTGATGCACTCCGCACAGACGCACACACTGCGGTCTTTGCGACGCGACCGGAAGGACGGTGACCGCCCGCCAGTCAACGGGACGCGAAGCTGTTTTTCGGGTGCTTGGCCCCTCGAGGCGCCGGCGACGCTGTACTACGTTGAGCTGCGCCCCGTCCATCTCGTCGATGTTTTCGAACACCTGTCGTTCGAACTCCACATTCCTCCGCGAGCACCCGTCCGTGACCGCGCCGATGCGCAACAACATGGAGTTCGCACACAAACGCAGGAGACCCGGCGACGGGGCCTTCACAAACTGTCGTTGAAGGACCGCTTTTTCAACGGCCTCGACAGGGTCGAAAACATTGCTAACCACGTCGCCGATCAGGCTTCGGAGATCGGAGATCGCATCGGCGACGCCGCATCGTCCGCTTATAACAATTTTCGCTCTGCTTTCCCGTCCGGCACGACGGACGCCAACGTGAATCTCGACTTGGTTGACTACACGGTCAATGGTGAAAACGCCAACAAACTGTCGTTTGAGGGATTTAACATCGTCGCGGGCGCGAACGTCAAGGTCGCCGGAACGGCCCACGTCACGTTTGGTTTGCGACTGTCCGTCACCATTGACAGCTTCACGCTCACCGCCGTGTCCGCGGTCGCCTATGGTGACGCCACCATCGCTGGGCTCGTCGAAATCGAAGGGGAAGCGGGTGTGTCCTCGCCAGAAATTGACCTTGGAAAGTACACCCTTGGCACGGTGGACTTTCAGATTGGACCGGTTCCTGTCATAGTCACCCCGACGCTGAGTTTCAAAGCGGGCGCAGAAGTGACCATTTCCACATATCGAACGTCCGCGCGCGTTCGCGGTCAGGCATCGGGATCGGTGCAGCTGGGCTTCTCGTACTCGAATGGGGCGTTCACGCCGATATCGTCGCGATCGTTCTCTTACGACGGCCACGTGCCCGAGGAGGATGACCCGGAGCAAGCCACGGAGGTTGAAGCGACGGCGTTCGTCCAGGCCACGCTCATTGCCGTCACTGAATTCATCGGTGGACCCACCGTCTCCGTGAAGGCGGGCATCAAAGGCAAAGTCGAGGTCAAGGACGACGAGGAGAGTGGCAAGCGGTGCGTCGAGGGCACGCTGGACGCGTTCGTGCAGCTCGCCATCGGTGCCGCAATTTCCTTGTCGTTCTCCGAGGACCCTCCGAAGGCGAAGTGGTCCACCGTCGTGGCCGCAACGAGTACCAATATCTTGGAGTACAAGCCACCCTGCCACACAACGACCACCGCGACCAGCCCGCCGTTCACCGCGACGCCGCCCCCCAATCTCCAGGTCGGGGATCGCTGGGGTCGATGCACCGAACCCGAGTATGAGCAATATTGTTCCGGCTGCGTGTTTGGGTGGCAAAGTGGGGGCAATTTTCAAGAAGGCATTTGCGGCTGGGCGAGTTCTCCGAAGCTGTGCGGTGCACCCGTCGACCAGCAACCCTGCATCTGTCAGTGTCAGTTCCCTTGCCCGCAGCAATTTAGCTGTGTGATAACGAATCCTCCTTCCACGGACGAAGAACCGCCGCCGCCGACGCCAACAACAACCACAAGCAGCACCACGACGACGACAAGCACGACGTCGAAGACGGACACCCAGACGGCAACGCCATCGACAGTCACGGCGACTCCCACGCCAACCGGCACCCCGACGCACACGCCGACGGTACCGCTGACCACGGCGACCACGACGACGACAACGGTGACGAACGAGCCGATGATCCGAGTGGCGTCCTTCGCCTCGTCGCGTCGTCGGGGCACGGCTGGAAGGGCTCGACGCATGTGGTCGGTGGAAGAAGCGACCGAGAGTGCCTTTGGGTGTGGCACCCAGCTGGACGGCCTCGTCTTCGCCCCGCTGAATACGTCGTCGTTGGAGATGTCGTGCCTTGGAACTTGCGACCCGGGCGAAAACGGAGGGATTCCCTTGGTGCTATGTGCCTTTAGCGCCGCGATCGCTAATGTCACCGTCTCGGTCGCCGTGGGTAGGTATGACGTAACCGCAGGCGTCTGGCCGGTGGACAGCTCAACTGGCGTGACGCTCAGTCTGCAGGCCACCTTGTACCCAACACCCTCCGGCATCGGTCCGGTGACGAATGCCACGCTTCAGCAAGAAAACTTGACGCAATGGCAGCCTCCTGTCGGCCTTTCGATTACAGCGCAGCCGGCTAGCAACGCCCTCAACCCCGCCATTGCGGTTGTCACGGTGCTCATCGACAGTAACGCGAGCCGCGCGAACGTCAGCCTTGCCCATCAATTCGCCGCCTCGTTTGGCAACGGGAGCGTTCCGCTGCTCGTGGAGGCCATGCCAAAGGGCGCTAACGCAGCCGCGCTTTCAGCGCCAACATCATTGTTCGGCCCTGCTCCGAGGACCACTTCCGGACAGAGCCGCCAGTGGGCTGGAGCCAACCTCGCCGCGCTCATGTATCCTCGCGGCTTTCCGGTATTCATGGTGGTGGTACCCAACGAGACGGTCACAGACACCGTCACGAACACTTCATCTCGCACGACGACCGCGACGGGGACAAGCGGCGGGGCATCCACATCCCTGCAATCTACCACAGCGCCGCCCAGTTCTACGTCTCCGACGTCAGCCATCACGGACTTTCCGTCATTCGTGACCACGCCGCTTTCCACCTCCCCCCCGACGACGGTGACCGGTACGGACACATCACACGCACACCGAGAGAGCTCCACTTCCCTGGCAACCACGGCGACGGAAACGTCACTCGCTGGACAGAACAGCTCCACACCAGCCCCCGCTGACGTCGGGGCGGCGGCGGCCGAAGGGGGGCCCAATCGCACGCTCGTCGTGGGGTCGATTGTTGGCGTGGTGACCGTCGTGGTCGTCGGCGCCGTGTGTGGCGGACTAGCGGTTTTGTATTTCTCGCGGCGGAAGCGGTTGCCGTTGCGCGACGAGCAAGAAGGCGTGCCCATGACCGCCTCCACCGTAGCTCAAGAGGAGATGGCAGCCGTGGTGGGCAGCCGCGCCTAGCGAATTTTTTTGGGGTGGCGATTGTGTTTCGACATCGATGACACCTCCCCCGATATCGAGGCTTTTTTGGTGCAGAGCCTCCCTCTTCCTTCTTCCTTTCCCCTTGAGCGGGATTGAAAAAATCGGTACTGGACGACAAATTTTCGTTCGAGACATAGTCGAGGCGATTGCCCCACCCCTCCGTCCGTTGTCTAGCATTCTTCATCAGCCAGGTCTGGGCCGCCACAGTAACCAATTATTACAGAGAAAAACAACATCATCGGATGAGTGCGGAAGCGGCGCGGCTTGGCGACGAAACGGCCACTACTCCGTGGATCGTCGCGGTGCGACTTGCCCCAACGTGCGGCCCAGACGACGAAGCGACGCTGGATTCGTCCAGTCGGCCCCCGGCTACGAAAGAGGAGGGGGGCGGCACCTCGCTTCTGTCTTTCGTCATTGAGCAGGCCACCCCCAACCAAATCGTCGCCGTCAGCAAGGTCACCGGGAAGGAAGTGGCGACCGCCACGGTAGATCACGTGTGGAGCGCCGACGTGCCCACGGCGCGCACGGTCGAAACCCTCGCGGTGCCGGCGGTCGCGGGCGCTGTCAACGAGGGCAAGCACGTAATGATACTGGTTGGAGGAGACGACTCCCCGGCGGCCAGAGCGACGTTCGTCGGGTCGCCGGATGCCTTAGGCGTCGTGCCTCGGTTGTGCGAGCTCGTTTTTTCCGCCGTGGCTCTAGTGGGCGCGTCGATGACGACGACAACGACAACGACGCCGCCGCCGGAGGCCGCCGGAGAGAATAGTAATCTCTCCTCCATTGAGTCGAGGAGCGGAGGCGTCAAAGTCTCCTGCTCGATGGTGGCGATCGATGATGCTAATCGGCTGATTGACCTCGCAGGCCGCACGGCGGCGCTTCGTCGTCGAGGAGCTGGAGGGGAGCGGCACAGTACGCCGTCCGTGTCGCTCGCGACCCCAGGGCACGTCACTGGTGCTAGGAAGCGTACCTGCGGCGTGCCCGACGATGCCCTGGAAGTGCTAGATGATGGCCTTGACGCTGAACGTGACTTACTCGCTGCGTCGTCCGCAACGTCAGAACTTCATCTTAGTCCTGGCACCTACTCGCTCGTGTTTTCCATCAACCTTCTGTGGCCAATCGGTGGTGCCGCATCAACCGCGGCGGACCCCAACGGCGCCGCTCCACGCAAGAGTGCGTCCATCGTCGTCATCCAGCTGCCGTCACCTCGCGGGGACAACGACGACGACGACGACAACGACGACGACGCGCCGCCGCCACCCAGAGGGGGCCTCGCGTACCTGCAGAGTATTGTTGCCCTACGCCGGGCGAAGGACGATATCCCCGTCGACATGATCGCGTCGTCTGCGCTCACCACGTTGCTTTGCGAGGCGCTCACCGGCGGCAACGTTCAAGTATCGTCCATCTTTTGCATCGATGACGCCGGATCGGGCAGCTTGTCCGCCGTCTGTAGCTGTCTCGACTTGGCGGATAGCGTGTGGGGACTGGAAACGAGACCGGGCATCCACAATACCGCCCGTCGGCCCGCGCAGGCCGATGATCCTGTGGTCGGCCGCCGGATGCCGGATGCCGATGACGACGATACGGAGGAGGATGGCCCGGGTCACGTCGCGCTGCCAGACGGGTGGGAGGAGGAACGCACCGAGGACGGACGGACGTACTTCGTCGACCACGTCAACAAGATCACGACGTGGCGTGATCCGCGGCTCGGAAGTGTTCACGACGGTGAGTCGGACGTGCCCTCAACCCGTGCCGCCGCCGTCCGGCCGCTTCCGCACGGTGCCGTTCTGCGCGACGCCGATGCCCCAGAATGGCGGAGTGCGCCGCGGCCCAGTACCCTCCCGGACGACCCGTCCGTTGAGATTACGGCCACCCCCGTGTCGTTGTGTGTCTCCAATCCGCGTGGGCACACGGTCACGGTCATTACCAACCTGCGTTCGAGTTTGGACCCCATCGCGGCCGCGGTGTCGACGATGGAGAGACAGGCGTCGTCGACGACCCCTCCCGACTCGCCCGAGGAGTCGGAAGGCGGCGTGCCCACGCTCCCCGACGCCTTTGCCGCCTTCGTGGCCTATGACGTTCCCAGCGCGTCGGCACCAGAAGGGATTCGAGACGTCTATCATCGAACCGATGAGGACGTCGAGGAACTCGTGCGGGAGTACAAACAGGTGGTGTGCGATGCGTGGGAAGCTCACGAACGCGCTCACATGCTGGAAGGGCGCTACAAGGCAGAGGTCGAGAAGCGAATCACCATCGAGAATACTCTCGAGGCGGAGGTTTCAAGTCTGAAGCATCAGCTAAAGTGCTCGGAGATGTCGTCATCCGAACGTGCGATCCACCGACAAGTGCGAATAAGGCTGTCGGAACTAGAGCAACGAGTCGAAGATGAAGAAATGAGTCGGCGGCGCCGTCGGATGGGGCCGTCGGACGAGGATGATAGCCCCTCAACGTCACATCAGGCCGCAGATGCGTCGACGTGGATTGAGTTTTCAGCGACCGTATCCGCTCGAATCGCCCCGGCCGGAGTTGCGGCGGCGACGAAGGCAATCAGTTCCGCTCTTAACGCGTGCAACGATGCACTCCTCCTAAGTGACAGAGGCAGCGTGCCGCAGGTGACGAGTACCTCCCCCGGGGCGCGTCCCACGGTTGCGTCTAACGGCAGTGGCGTGAAGCGACAGCTTTGTCAAGAGGCGCTCCTACAAGCCGTCGACTTGCTGGCCGCCGAGGTTAGCAGCCTGCGCTCTGATGTGTGCGCTCGCAACGATCGCCATGCGAAGGCGCTCGAACAACAAAGGGAATTGTATTCAAAACGTCACACCGATTTCCTTGGAAAGTACAAGGAGAGGCAGGAGCAGATGGTCCGGCAAATGCACGCCGCCTTCACCGCCCATATCGAACGACTCACTGCACAGAACGACGAATTAAAAAAGCGCAACGCACAGCTTGAAGCACTGGCCGCCGCGTCCGCGAAACCGCACCCGACGATGCAAGAGGGTGCGGCGGCCGCTGCCACGATCTCGTCCTACCAGGATGGACACGACGGTTACGAACCTCCTATTCTGCGAGGGGGTTCCTCCGGGGGTGAACGGATGGCCACGTTGAAGGCGCAGCACAGGGTCGAGCGACCGACGTCACCGCCACAGCAACGGATGATCGGTAGCCCTCCTCCGTCCTTGCACCCTTCCGCGTCGACAAGCGACGGCAGAAAGCCAGCGGCGTCGTCCGGGGCAGTCATCGTGGCGCCGCGACCCTCCGGCGGCGGCGGCATCCGAATCAGCGACTTCATGGAATCTTACGCGAACTCAAAGCCCGTCGCCCCTCCCGCACTCGTTCCACGCGTCACGGATGCGGTCACATCCGGGCTGACAACCAACTATGTGTCCAGTGGGTCAAGCCAGGGCATTTTGTATCGATATTCGAGCAGGTCGTCGTCGTCGTGGAGGGACACACCGCACGGGAGCCGACACGCTACGGAACGAACCACCCATCATGCCTCCTCATCGGCCGTTCGGTCACCGCCATCGTTTGGCCCAGTGCGATTGAGCGAGATTTAACGACATGGAAAGAGGGGGGGATGTCTGTCTACGTCCGGTTCGACTCTGTCTTTGGTTCGGCCGCCCTTGTCTTCGCGCGTTCGCCTCCTTTATCTCGTGTGCCGGTGAGATTTAGATCCTTTCCGACGATTTTTATTGTGCCTCGACACGCTCGTTCGATCGTCGCAGTCGTTGACGTGTCGGTGAACGAATCGAACGTTTCTTGATGTCCCTCCCCCATTTTTTCTCCTTTCATCATTCCCCCACGTGCGTTCTTTCGTCACCCTTTTCCAGTCAGGGAACTCCTTCTTCTTTCGGCAATGATCATCGACGTTTCGACCTCCGCGGCGCTGTTCGACCGGTTCGATGTCAACGGTAACGGTGCCTTGTCGTTGGCCGAAGTGGGGAAGGCCGTCCGGGAACTGTGGCCGGACCTCCACCGCCCGCCTGCGCTCATGCGAGCCTTTCAGCATAGCGACACCAACGGCTCCGGCTTAGTCGGCAAGAAGGAGTTCACGTCGTTGCTGCAATGCCTCGAGTTGTTCGTCGGGCTTCATAAACTGTTCGCCAACGTCGATGTGGATCACGACGGCACTTTGACGGTAGCCGAATTCAAGCGACTGGTACGGACATTCGTGCGTGACGGCGGCGGCTCGGCGCTGCCTACTGGGAGTGGCAGCGGGGACGCACCTGCGCCGTACTTGACGAATTTGATTCGCTTGCTCGAGGACGTATCGTGCAATCGACTCGACGTCAACGAAGCGTTCGGCCGCCTCGACAAAGATGGGGGAGGTAAGGTTCGTTTCGATGAAATGTGTAGCGCCTTGTTGGACATGCCCAGCTGCGAAGTGAACCCTCGCGACCCGTCGTCTGCTCCCTCGTTATCGCGGGAGGGAGGACGGGATGGGCTCCAACACCACGCGGGTGGAAACGACGCCGCCGCGTCGCCCGCCCCAAAGGCACCTCGGGCCTCGGAGGTCGAGCAAACGCTTCGCTCGTTGAGCTTGGACGAACTGAAAGCGTTGCACCAATCGTTCTCGAAGCGCCCGCAAAGCGCGGCGACGTCAAAGGCCAGCCTCTCCCGCTCACTGATGGCACGGCTCGACGCTGGCAAAGGGCGATTGCCCGCCAACGCAAAGTTGTTTCAAGGTCTGTCCATGCGCCCCCAACCGCCGTCTCCCCGCCAAGGTAGCTGCTCGGCTCCGAAGCCGTCCCCCCCGGCCGTGGGATCGGCATCTGAGACCTCTCGCACCGTCATGCAACTTGCACGCGCATTCGGTGGCCGGTTTCTGGGTGGTGTGAATCCATTGTTGGTACTTCGACGATCAGTGTCGGATCTCACCAATCCTTTGCGAGTGATCAACGGGGAGCGCGGAGCGTCGGCCGTGGCTCTTTTCGTGCAGTGGCTCAACCAGTGCCAGGTCATGCAACGACAGCTATTGCTCCGGCACGAAGCGATCCTGTGCCTCCCAATCGGCAAGTCGCTCCTCAGGGCGCTGCTTCACTCGGCGTATCCCGACATACCTCGCGTTGATGGTGGGGTCGTCTCAAATCGCGGGGAAGCCGATCATGCTGGCGGCGAGAATGAACAGTCTTGGGAAGAACGCGAGGGGGGCACCGTCAAGGACCGCGCCTCCTCGCCCGACGAAGGGGAGGGGGAGGATCAAACGTCTACGACGTTGCGGACGCCGTTCGAACGAATGCTGGAAAAAGAGGCGCAGCGCGCGACGTTCAACTCGATGGCCGCATCGTCTGGCTACTTGTTCAGTGTTTGGCCTAGCGTCACTCGCACGTTTCTGGAGCAAAACGTTGCAGGACAATATTCTCTACCGACGGTTGCGTCGGAATTGTTCGAGGATCTGCAGCGCACCCGATTTATATCGCGTCGTAAAAAAGTGCTCCATCAGCCCCAACAGCAACCAGCAGCCCCGGGAGGCGACGAACGCGTCAAAGATGACCTCACGTCATCCTCTGGGTTTTTTGCAAAGGTGGACCTTCACCGATTGTGGACCCACGTTTCGACTGTGGCGTCGGCACAGCCAGATTTGCGACATCGTTTGGCAGTCGGTCGTGCATTGTGGAACCACACACTGGCCTCCGCCCCGAACGTAGTAGAGGTCCGAGGTGGTGGTACCGATGCGTCGGCGACGAGGAGACGCGAGGAGGAGGACAGTGTGCGAGCGAAGCGATTTTGGCAGGCAATGCATGTTGTGGATGCCCAAGCGGGCATTTCAGCCGACGGCTTGGTCGCGTCGAAGAAGAGTCGCTTGTTGGAACCGAATGCAGCGAAAGCCCACACGGATGCACTGTCTGCCCTATCGGCCGGATTGACGGCAGCTCGGAACGATGCAACGTGGCGTCGCGGGCCGGCGATGACCGTCACATTGACGCCCAAATTGACGTTAAGACTGGACGTCTGTTTCAGCCCATGTCAGCTCGAACTTGCCAGCGCCGCCGTCCCCGACACGACGCCCGCAACGACCGCAACCGCGCGAAGAGCCGTGTCGCACGCTCCCCTGGCGTTCACATGTGAAGCCGTGTGCGTCGCGCCCCATACGTGGTTGATCACCACTGGTCCGTGGGCGTTATCCGCGCTGACGTTCATCCCGACCTCCGCCACCGACGAGGCCGGCTCACGCTCTCACATCCCCTCGCGTCACAAAGCAGGCGGCGTCACAAATAGCGGTCCCGCCGCAGCGAGGGAGGTCGACTCTGTCGTCGTGGGCAACCAATTCTGTTTCGTTAAGCGTCGGTACCGCGCGCCCGCCGACCCCAATGACGCCTACGTGTGCACAAAGTGTGGAGCCCCACGCCGCAGCGGTAACTTTCCTTCAGGAACGTTAAAACAGCTAGTGGACTGTCGGGTTACGAGCGGCGAAAAAACAGCCGAACGCGGCGGCAAAGCTCCGGTCGTCGGCGAAGTGCTGCTCGCGACGGCGGCCACCACCGAGCTATCTCGTGGTCGCTACATGTGTCATTTTTGCCGCCGACCCACTTACCATGTGAAGGAAAATGAGTCGCTCATCGTCGCCAAGCCGCTTTGGGCATGTGCTTGATTGGAAGATTGGGGAGCGGTAGAACGGAAGTGCTGTGTTGTACACAGTTGTGCAGTTCGAATGAAACGTGACCGTTGTACGCGCGTGTGCGTTAGTAGTAGTTGCCGACGGTGCTGTGAGGTTGAAACGGTCTGTGTGTCGTTCTAGGGCTTCTTTTACTTTGGTCACACGCAATCAATGCAACCCTCGGTGGGCTCGTGCGACGGTTCCGTCCAAGGAGGAGCCTCCACCGTCGTGCCCATGTCACCACCAACCGTACGCGCATCGGTGGATGGGGCTGAGCAAGTTGTCATGGGCATTCCAGTGGACAATTTCCCGACCCAGCAAATTCCAATTGCTGCACAGAATGTTCTGCATGGCAATCAGCAAGCGTTCCGCCGCTTAGAGCCTTTCCACACCGGTCTGATGCACTGCATGGACGATTCCCCCTCGTGTCTTGAGGCCTTCTTCCTGCCATGGTGCCAAAACTCGCGTCAGTACAATGTGTTCGCGTACGGTCGCACGGAAATCGATCCGCTCAGTTGCATCGTTCCGATGGTGATCGACTGTCTGTGGTTGCCGGCGACGCCCTTCATGACGTGCCATCTGCGGCAGAAAGTGCGTCACCGCTACGCACTCTCCGGAGACGAAGTTTCCGATTTCGTCAGCGCGTTCTTTTGTCTTCCTTGCAGCATCGCGCAGCATCACCGCGAAATGTCGCTCCACGGGGATTGCCCACGGGGATTTTGTGTCAATGTCCCATTCTCGGGGGTGAGCAGAAACCTGCAAGAAATGGCCTGAGGAGCGTCGACAGCACCAACGTCGAGAAGCTTTGTCGGAACGCAACATTTCATTGCAACATTTTTTTTTTTTGGGGGGTGGGGAAATCTTGTTTCCTTCGTGTTCCCTGCTCTATTTGACTATGGCGAAAGAAAGAGGCCTCGCAAAAAAAAAACTTGTTTTTCCCCCACGCTTGCTTTCTGGGGATTCCTGTAGTTTTGATTGGTTGAAGTTGCTGTCAACATAACGTCACAAGAACGTGGTGGAACGGCGGTGTTCTGTTGCAGTGCACAACGGATTGGCGTGGAACAAAAGCTTTCAAAAAGCATATCTCCCTCTGTGTTTTTCATTTTCTTACCTCATGAAGGTCGTTGATATGATTGCTACGTCGCTCCTCATCGCGGCGTGCACAGTGTCCGCACAATCCACCTTCGATGCATCAAAGTACCAGTTCAACTACGCTGTGCGTTCCAGCATGAAACTCTACTGGTCGATCGTCCCGGTACCATCTTCTCCTAGTAGTAGTAGCCCTCTGGTTGGTTCGCGCCGCAATCTCTCTTTCGCCATCGAGTATGGCACGACGAGCGGCTGGTTGGGGTTCGGCCTCGCCGAGCCCGCGGCGGGTGGCATGAGCGGGGCAGATATGATGATCGCAATGGTCAGTGCGGACGGCTCACTCATCGTCCAAGACCGGTACGCCGTCGCGCAAAGCCAACCGTTGATGGACGGCGACGCACCCACCACTCCTTCGGATTGGGTTGGTGTCGCTGCTTGGCGAACCGCGAGCACCACGATCGTGGAAGCGACTCGATCGCTCGCCGTCGTGTCCAACATGACGTACGACCGCGTGATCGTTGAGGACGGTCGCCCAACACGGCTTATTTTCGCCTTTGGTTCAACGTCAGAGTTTGACTACCACGGTGCCAACCGCGCCACCGCGGCCATCAACCTATTCAACTCTTCGGACAGTCGTCTCGAGTCGCTTCTCGCGCGTTCCGATACCGTTTCCGAGAAGTGGCTTCGCAACAATTACACCGTGCCTTCTCAGGTCACAACGTACGTGAAAAACCTGTGCTTTCAACCACCTTCGTCGACCGGCGGTGCGCCATACCTTGTCGCGATCCGGTCCGTACTTCAAGCTGGCAACGAGCCGTACGTTCACCACATCGCCGTCAAGGCCTACGCTAGGAGTGATTGCGGTGGCCAGAGCCAAGATATCTACGCGGCGGGCTCTGCCACGTCGGCCTTTGTCTTTCCCGATGACGTCGGACTGGACCTGACGAGTGCAGGATCGTACAATTTTGAAACCCACTACGACAACCCGACGCTGCGAAAGGACATCGTCGATAGCTCCGGCGTTGAAATTTTCTACACGCGCACCGCACGGAAACTGCCAGCCGGTCTCCTGCAGTTGGGAGATCCCTTCGTTCTGATGTCTGGAGGCCCCGCCGTGGGCATCACGAGCTACGGCTTCGACTGCCCCAGCGGTTGCACCAAGAAGTGGTCAACCAGCATCACTGTTTTCGCGACGCTTCATCACATGCACCGCACCGGCGCGTTGATGCAAACGCAGTACTATCGCAACGGCCTCGCGGTCAACACCACCACGACCGAGTATTACAGCTTCCAAATGCAAGATCAGCAGTTTTTCACCCCCTTTGTGGTGCAGCCAGGAGACAGCATCACTACAACTTGCACGTATCAACGAGCTCAGGGATCACCGAGCGTCAATTTTGGGATTGCCAGCGACGAGGAAATGTGCATCGATTTCGTCTACTATTACCCCAGGCAGCAAGTGACAGAAGGAACGTACTGCGGCAACGCCGTTTGCGGCTTCTTCTCCGGCGTCGTGGAAGGCGCCGCGCTGCCTCGATCCTTTGGTCCGTCCATCAAGGCAGTCGAAAAGCCGCTCACCACCACAGCGTCCCCGACGACGACAGCCTCGACGTCCACGAAATCGTCCCCAGCAGCCAACCATTATCCGAGCTGGCTCGTCCCCATGGTCATTCTTACACTTTTCGCACTTCCGCTTGACTATTGGTGGTGAGATCCGTGATGTGGTACCCGTCGGTTGAAGCCCATTTGCATTCGGGGTGATGAACCAGAAACGTGTGTCCGTGAATGTAACAAACGGGCGCAAAAGGAAATCACCCCACATATCATCGCTTTTTGATCAATTCTTTTGCTTCATTCTCCTTTACCATTGCTGCAGTCGTGTCGTCCGATTCTTGCTTCATTTCTGTTGTCCATATCACCCACAGCGGAGCGTCGCATTTTCCAGGAGGTGGTCGTCGATGATGTTGTATTTTTAAAAATGATGTTGAAATAGATTGTGCGTGGAAATAAATATGTCGCGACCACGAGGTTCGAGTGTGGCGTTCGCCGGTGAAACAGCGGCGCCCACGTCGCCGATGCTTCCGTCCCGCACGATGACAGCAGGCACGTCTCTCATCGCCCGGCGCCAGCAACCCGCAGCGCCATCGACTGTATCGCAGAACGACCGTATTGCCCCGGCCATTCCGGATGATAATACGGTACGGCCCCGAGCATCATGGGCCACCGGGACCGAGCCCACCAACGCGCACCGACGGCACGTTGAGGAGCAACTGTCGGCACTCTACATGTCGATGGAGCGAGCGGAGCGGATGGCCCGCCACCTGGTCATTGTGCGGTGGCACGTGTCGTGGCAGGGGCTCTATGACACACACGTTCAACACGTCACGTGGAGGCGGCAAGAGGAGATGGAATGGGACGAGCTCATGAAGGCCTTTATCTCCGGCAAACGAGACGCGGAGGAGGCGTTTCGGCGCCGGCTGGACGAGGAAGAGGAAAGGCGCCGGCGCGAAACCATGTGGCAGTGGATCAAGCGCAAGGTATTGGGTCGCGGCGAGGCCGTTGGTGTTTCCGAGGCCGGCGCGAAACCAACGTGAGGGGTTCATGTCCACGCAAGGTCTTGGGCCGTGGGCTTCCACAACTCACTCAGTTTCAGTGTTAGCTGCCATTCACCTCTCGACAAACAAACACCCTTTCCCTCCCAATGTGCCAATTACACGTGTAGTGACCGCGGTGGGATGGGAAATACTTTTTTCTTTGTTGATCAACAATTGGACGCCAGGAGTGCGCAGAGGTGTGCACTGTGTTATCCACGCGGAATTCGGTTCGTCCCCCTTTCCGAAATGGCGGCTGACTTCGGCACGGGAGGCTTTGTGATCGTGCCAAAGGGGGGCGCGACACCTTCCGCTTCCGCTACCGCGACCCGCCTGGTCCGTTGGCAGACGAGAGAGGGCGCGAAGGTCTGTGCGGATCAGCGCCGCGAGGCGGTCGTCGTCGCCGAGGCGAAAAGGCGCGATGATCAGATGCTGAAAACGGCGCGTGCGCGGGAATACGACGAGCGGCAGGAAGGGGTGCGCCGCCAGCTGTGGGAGGCGTCCGTTCGTAACCAACTGGTGAATGCCGAAACAGAGTTCGTCGAGGCGCATGAGAGGTTTCGAGCCGCGCTGGACAGTGAGAGGAACCGCTTCTTGGACGAGTTGCTGGCGGCGCGCAGCGCTGAAAGGGCAGTCATCCTGACTGCAGAGGGTAAGCGTTTGGCGTGCGTGCTGCAATGAGCAGCGAGCGAGTTGGTCGGCTTGGAAGGGTCGATAAACCGCCGCCCACCGAGAGCACACATCCGATGGTCATCCGGTGGGGGAGGGGGTGATCGCACCCCATTCATCAACGTGTGGACGCTCTCCTCCTATTCGCATTGCGATTGAAATGCGCGAGCTTTGCATGACACCAGCAAACCCCCACTTTCGTGCGTGGTGCCCGCGGCCAATGCGGATCCGCACCCAGCTGGTGCGAGAAAATATCGGTACGGGTCTCTCGCCTTCAGCAATGCTCGTCCATTTCTCAAGTGGTTCGCTCTGTCGACCGTTGACGCGGTCGGACGTGCAGATTTCCATGTCGTGACAGTCGACCAAGGTCGTAGAGCGAACAGTCGCCCTCGGCTAGATGACTCTCTCACCCCGACGCTCTCCACACTCTCGCACGGTGTTTTTCTTTTAGTTGAGTGACGTGAGTGCTTTCCTCACAGACATGTACGACTGCTGGCATCGCGTCGCAATCAACAGTCTCAACAGTTCAAAGCTATCCCCACCAACACTACTTCATGGCCAAGCAAGCGTGCGGAGAAGAAGACGTTGTTGTCTTGCACACGACGCCACAAGTTGCAGGTCAAGCGTGGACAACCGGTCTCTGTGACTGCTGCGTTGACAAGCGCGGCTGCGCGGAGGCGACGTTTTGCGGAACCTGTCAGCTTACGCGTCAGTTCAACTTCGTTCTTTACGGCCGCAATGACTGCGACCCCCTGATGTGGTCCGCCACCCTGTGCATGAACGTCTTGGCAGGTCACTTCCCCGCGGCGACCGTTGCCCAAGCGTGGTTCGTGCGCGCTCAGTTGCGCCAACGCTATGGCATCTCCGGCGACGTGATGTCCGACATCGTGACGGCGTTGTTCTGCGGCCATTGTGCCATCGCTCAGCAGTACCGCGAAATGTCGATTCGTGGCGAGTGGACATCCGGTTTCTGTGTCAATGAGCCCTTCACGATGGCGCACACTCCGGTTCCGGCCAACACCATTGCGTGAAAAATGCCGTTGTCCCTCCTTCATTCGGGAGGTTGAAGGGAAAAGGAAAACTGCCTCTACGTTGGGTTTTTTTTCCTGGTTCCATTGGTTTCCTTCGAGTGTCATTGGTGCGCCGCGTACAAATCCTAACACAACGAGAGAAATTCCTTCCTGCTCCCCCGTTCTTTTTTCAGCTTGCTATTCCTCCTCTCTCACCTTTTTGTGCTCCTTTCGCTACGTCCTCTCCTTTGGAAAAAAAAGGCCAAGCTGTCGTTGTCGCACAGAAGAGGTGTGTGACGATGGATTGATGTGAAATCAGTGCTACGCGGTGAACACGCACCAGATGTACCATTTTTGCTTCCATAAAAAGGTGTCAGCAGGCGATTATTTCTTCGTCACTTTCGATACGCACCCACCTCAATTTCCATTCCGTGAGAGTCTAAGGTTATGGCCCGATGCGGCAGCGGCGCTCGCTTCCTAACAGACACCCGTTGCATTCTGTTCGTGCTCGCGGTCCACGTGGGAGCGTCGCTTGCCCTTTTCCCTGCTCGGTCTCAGCATAAGGCATTCGCCGAAGCACTGTTACCGGATCACGATGGTGCGTACGAGTTGGTTTGGCACGACGAATTTCTCATTCCGAGCGGCAACGCGTCGGCCATCTTTCCCGTCAATTGGACACTTTGGGCGGCGGAAACGGGCTACATACGAAACGCCGAGGCGCAGTGTTACACGACAGCATCGAACAACTTGTTCGTGACTGCGACCGACTTGACCACCGAAAACAGCGAATTCGCCACGGCAGCACTCCTTGCCTCGGATCCGCCGGGCATGTCAGACGGCAAGCTCGTGATTCAAGCATTGCACCTTGACCGATCGAGCGATGCATCCTGTGTGGCCAACATGGCCGACGGACCCGGAAAAATGAACATCACCTCCGCATCAATTTCCTCTCGCGTGGCGTTTCGGTACGGCCGCATCGTGGCGAGCCTACGAGTGCCCACTGGCCACAACGGCACGTGGCCCGCGTTCTGGCTGCTCGGCAACACGACGGCGAACGGCTGGCCGTGGTGCGGGGAACTGGACGTCATGGAGCAAGTCGGTTTTAACAAAGACGTGAACTACGCCACCGTTCACACCGAAGCGGCGTCCGCATGGCGGGGAACGGATATTTCGCGCCACACGATCATTCCAAACATGTCCACGCGGTTCGTGGAATACGGCGTGGACTGGTCGCCCGACACTATTCGGTTTTTTGCAGACAACGTGACAGTCAGCGTCGTCACAAGGCCATCGCCGCTGCTAAATGGTGGCGGCGCAGGACGAGATGCCAGCGTCTACTACACGACACCCGATGCGTGCTGGTGGCAAGGAGCGTGGCCGTTTGACAACCCACTTGGCTTCAACATTAAGCTGAACCTCGCCATTGGCGGCTCCTGGGGAGGCATCCACGGCGTCGACATGACCATGTTCCCCGTGCGCTACGAAGTCGACTACGTGCGCGTATTTCAACGACGGCCTCCGCTGGAACCGCGACCATGCTCCCCCGCAACGTTGTTGATCTTCGTCGCCGTGACTTACACGTTGCCATCAGTTGGCGATGAATCCGCGCGGGATCCGTCGCTGGAGACTCGCCGTCGCCCGTATGAATGGTTGCTGGCCGATCACCCCGGCCCGACGGTGCTTCGCGTTGCCAACTCTTCAACCTCCAGTTCGCCTCGTCGCAGGCTTTCAGCTGCCCTAGAGGCATCATGGTGGCAACCGACCACGGTCGTCACGATGGCTGGGGTCGCCAACACGACGTTGACGGCGGCGAACGCGGCTGTTCAAAAACGTCTCGTCGAGGAAGGCCGGGGCTCTTCGTCAACACAAATCGCCCTTCCCCTTGCAACTGTTGTCGCCGTGTTTCCCATTTCAGTCGGCTTCGACACGGATGCCCCGCAGCAAGGCGATGATGATGGCGGTTCTCAGTTCTCGACGATCACCGTCGGATACTTGATCAACGCTTCAGTGAATGTGACGTCGCTTGGACTGAGCATGCCAGAGTACGACGGTTTGATCGCGCAGCTTGGTGGTTCCTACAATGCCCCTAATGCATCGTGGTTCCCCGTGGCAGATTGGAGCTCAGCCCTGCAAAACACCGCCCAATTATCCGGTGGAGCGGTCGAGGTGGTTGGTGTCGCGATGGCGTCCAGTATAGCCAAGCTGCTACCCGAGGCGGATCGGGCCAGCAGCAACATCCCCGCGACCGCTCTTGAGTCGCAATTTTCATTTCGGGTTGGAGAAAGCTGTCTGGCCATCGACGACATCGAGGACAACAACTCGTCGTCGCCGACGAATGCATCCGCTTCGCCGATGGTGACTCGTCGTTGTGAGGTGAGTGCGGTGGCGTTCGACTTTGGCGGCGAGCTCGTTGGCTATCACGACCTGACGGCGTGGAATGAAAATCAGCCTGGCCCCGGTTCGCCGTTGCCGCGGTCGCCTCCTGATTGGGTGGACGTTGGGCACTGTCCCTCGACCGCGCCATCGGCTCCTAACCAGCTGGTCCCCGTCGTGGGATACACCTACTCCAGCGAGTGGCTCACCTACACAAACGTCGCCACGGCCCATATACAACAAACGGTGCCATTCTTCGACGTGCGTTACCCAACGCGCCGTTCCGCGCACGAAGGGGGACGCTGGCACCACGCCGACTCGGGTACCAATGCCATCATCTTGGAAGCTCTCGTCAACGCCGTCACGGAGCGCAATGCATCGATGAACGTATCCCTTCACTATGCCAACGGCGGGACCGTGCCCGTGCCCGTCGTGGCCCTCGCCACTCGCGTGCACGCCTTCGCTCGAGGGGCGACCGCCTCCGGTCAACTCGTGACCGTGGCGGAGTCGCTTCCCGGAAACTGGACGGACGTTGGAAGTCAACATTTTCCTCTCACTGATGGATGGTGTTCCTTTACGCCAAGCGGCGCGTGGATCGTCCCTCTCGCCGACCTTTTACATCAGGGCATTCATTTCCGGCTGCCCTCGGCGGCCCAGGCGGGTGATGTCGTCGTGGGGGCCACCCACATCACGCTCCATGTGGCGTTGATGTTCACGTTCGTCAATGGGGGCGTCAATATCCTGCACGTGGTCACCGTGGGCACCTCCTTGACGAATGCTGTGGCCCCACCCTCTTCCAGTTCGAACCCCCCCGCGTCGCCGGCAGGAATATCCTTCGCCGTTATTATCGCATCCATCGCGGCAGCGTTTCTATTTTCCGCCGCAGTTGCGATCTTTTTTGCATTCCGATGGAAGCGACGGGGAAGTGGGACTCGCGGCGCTCGACCGTTGGCACACGGACGCACATTGCTGTCCCGGTCATCTCGTACGAGGAACGACATCGCTTCGCCGCCTAAGGGATTAACGGCCGGATCCGTGTACTACACCAGTGCACGGTTCTTCCGCGGCACCCGGGAAAGCCAAGCCACGAAATCTGGCGCCACCGAGGCTATGGATCACGACGATATCGCCGGTGACTCAGGATCTACTTCGACCCCCGTTCAACAAGACGCTGGCGTGTCTGTGGAACGTGCGTCGCGCAGTCTACTTCTCCACGGCGTATCGCAGCCGTCTCAAGCACAAATGTCTCAGCCCCAGCCAGCAGGAGGCCAAGACTACTACGGCACGTTTGCGTATCGCGAGGCCGCGATGCGCGAGCGGATGCAGCGGGCCGAAGGGAAAACAGGTGCGAAACAACACAACTGCAAAACAGAATCGTCTTCCAGTGCGTCGGTTAGCGGACTGCTTTCTGAGGGAGAAACGGCACCGATCCTCTCCGGCTTTATCGGCACCCATACAACTTCCGGCACCGCGCCCATGTCGTCCGTCGACGGCGGATCGGTTGCACCTCCTGTCGATTTCGACGAGGCCGATTCTCTGAACTCGCTCTCCCGATCCGGCGCCGCCGTGGGCCCAAAATCGAAGTGACAAAACGGGCGAAGCCCCATCGGCATGACGTCGTGTGACGCGACCGTCTCCTTTCCATATCCATGTGGGGATCACACGGGGTCGTGATTCACTCGCACCCCACACAAACTCCCCTTATGCTGTTGTCAAGTCGTCGGTTTTAGACATACAACACACTCTCCTACGTCGACACACGACGCTTCATGACCTCGGCGTCCCCGCCATCCCTCCGCCGCCGCAAGGCGCCGTTGTTGGTCGTCGCTCTGTTCGCCGCGGTCGTCATCACCCGCTGCCACAGCAGTCCCATCCGCCCGATTCGCGAGTGCGACTCGGTGTCGTGTGTCTTGCAAAATATTTCGTGGGCTGGGCCAGTCAACCTCAGCGCGATGGAATCATTTATCCCTCCTCACGGACTCACGTTCCGCATCGCAGGCGGTTCGCAGTGCACTTGTCCTGGGGCACCGAACCCGGGGTCCACTCCCTTAGAAGTTCTTCTCGCAAGGGAAAAGGACGACTATTTGACGTTATACGGTACGGGCCTCTACCCAATTCGAAGCAACCTTTGTTGTGCCGCACATCATTGGTTCTCGACGGGCAACGCCTCGGCACTGCTTCCCCGCAGCGTGACGTTTTCGATCGTGTACCCGGTGTTGGACTACTTCGTCGGAAGCGTGCGAAACGGCATCGGCAGTCGTAGCATGGCGACTACGACGTGGACGGACCCCTCACAAACGACGGCGATTAAGGATCTGTCCGTGATGGTTTTTGCAGGCGTCGCCATCGATTCGTGGTTCAACCTATCGGCCGCGTACAACAATGGCACAACGACGGCAACAAATACGACTGCAGTGGCGAATCAGTCCTCGTCCGCGGGCCCCGTGCCGACGGCACCTCCGGGCAGTGGCATTTTGGAAAATATTTCGACGAATTCTCTCCCGCGCGTGCTGTCGTTCGACGAGGGAAACGAAACTCAGCAGGGTACTACACCCCCGTTGAACTCAACGGCGACGTCTCAGACGGCTCCTCCTGAATGGTTGAACGTCACCTTCCGAATCGCCAGTGACAGTCGAAGTCCGGTCACCGCACACGTGGCGGTAGCGCTGTCCGTCGGCAGTTGCTTTGGTCGCGAACGCCAGAGATTGTCTGGCGAGGACGACATTGTCGCGATTTCAGATGGATTGGCTGGATTGACGGCGCGGTCGAAATCCAGTGGCAGCATCTATCCAGAGGCATTAGGCCCAAGCAAGCGAGTGGACATCGGTCCGACAAGTTGCTGGGCAAGTGGAGGAGGAGGATCCGGCAGCGACGGCGTCGTAAGACGCAACGCCACGGCCTCGTCAGCACCTGCGACCGTCGATGATGATGGATTTTTCAATTTTAGGTTATCGACACAGACCACATCCGACCCACCGCTGGCTGTCATCAGTCAAGCTCCGTTGCTGCTCGAGCTAAAATTGTACCTACCCGAACGGCCCGTCGTGACCGTCAACAGGCTCGTTCCGTTCCGTGCCAGCCGGGGCAAGCCGTCCGAAGGCTCGGCGACGATCACGTTGGACAACGTGCAGGTCACATCGCGGGACTCCCTCATCTTACTGTCGTGCGACCCGTTTCCACTCCTAGACCCGTCCGAGGAGAGACCGCGGTCCAGCTTCGTGGTGGATAAGTGGCGCATCTCGATTCCACAATTCGCGAGCAGTTCGCGCGTGGGCCTGATGGCGGAGGTTCCTATTGACGGCGGCGTCGGGCGGCTGTCCTCTTCTGCGGCCGAGGTCTTCCCCCCTCCTTCACTGCCTTGGTGGCCGGCGGCCTCGTGGACCGAACAATCGTGGGTCGGGCAACCCGCCATGTCACTCGCTCTGGCGTATGAAGCGGCAGCCGGCACCGAAGGCATCGGCACGTGGGGCCGCTATCACGCGGCATCATCGACCCTGCTGGTTCCCGCGAGCGGCACCGCGGGGTTTGGGCTTCCCGCCCCCGCGTTGGCCCTCGGCTGCAGGGACGACTTTCGTCTCACCACGCTCGTGGATCGTGTTGTGCGCGTTAATCAGAGCACGATGTCGGCGACGATCACCGCATCCTTCAAGGACGTGTCGAATGTGTTTCAGGGAACCCCAACGACGTGGTACATTTTTTGCCCCGATGGTCTGGGCGGCGCTCGGAGTGCTGCACTGGGTATGACCATCACAAGCCTCAGCGGAGGACGTCTGCGGCGCATGAGGCCGCTTCAAGCGCCGCCAGGAGAAGGTCGACGCGGTGGGGGGTCGCCTTCGTACGCCGAGATCATCGACCTGCCGACCGTCGCTTCCGGTAGCGCGTTGATCATCGCCACCATCGGCAACACGAGCGACGGTTGGCCAGCGGTGATCGAGTATTTGCCTCGGGCACCTTTCGACTATTTTTTTCTGAAAGAACGCATTGCCTCCCCGGAGCCGCAGGCGTTTCGCCTGGAGGTGCGCTGCCTCGCCTCCGGTTTGTGCACCAGTGTCACGGCGGGTCAACTCATCCCGGTGCCAGCGTTGGGAGTCGAATTTTTTCTCGGATCGGATGAGGACGGCGCGGGACCGCGGCCTTTTGGAGGACTTGAGTCGTGCGAGTGGCTGCCCAGATGCCCTGCCCCTCGCGGATCGCTGCCTCCCAGCATCGTGATCACGCGGTCCTTCCTGAATTCCCTGTCAGGGACGGATCTGGCGTCCGACTCGATGTTGGATGTCGTTCGCGCAGCGACGACCAACTCATCGCCGAATGACGCCAATCTTCGCTGGTTGGGGCCACAGAGCGGCGACGCCGGAGGCCTATCGGTCGGCCTCTTGTGTCCCTGTGGAACCGCGCCCGACCCCGTTGTGACGCCCGCGATGATGTTGGCGGCGGGAAACCGGACCAAGCACGTCGTGGCCCCGTCCTGGGGCCATCACCGACCCTGTCCTGCGCAAATCACGTGCCCAAGGGCGAACGATTGGCTTCTGGTTACGGAACTTACGTGGGATGCACTGGCCACGATTTCATTCGGCGGGCGAAACGTTTCTAGGTGGAACGGCGATGTGGCGATATCTGTCAACGTATCCTCCTTCAACAACCAAACGGTGACGGCGATGGCGACCGCTCCGGACGGCCGCGTGGTGCTTCTGCTCCCCAGTGACTCGCCGGCGTTGTTGGCACAAACGCTGGGCACTCCGGCTGTGGAGTCGGCACCGCCGTGGTGGCCGCCACACAAGGTCGCGTCGCTCGTTTCGTCTCGATCCAAACCCGGCTGGGTGTTCTTTCACGGCAGTGTGACGGTGGGGTACAGCTGGGAGCCGCCACCGTCGCCTCCAGGAGTACCGGGTAGCCCCATCGCCGACATTCGTGCGCTCGCGAAGTCGCGGGCGGATGGATGGAGCTATGGCTACTCCATCGAGGTCGTTTGCGTCGATCCTGACTCCTTGCCAGAACTCGTGACCCTCGGCGCGGTCACCTACAGCTTCGACTGGCGCGTCGCCGCGATCACCTGCGGCGCGATCGTGATGCTCATCGCCGGCGTCGTCCTTCGTCGTCGCATCATTCAGTACTGCGCAGCGCGGAGAGACGCTCTCGAGGCCATCATCCCGCTTCGCACCATGTTCCACCACTGGACGCACAACGCAAGGGAAGTCGCCGCGGACTTAGAGAACCGCCAGGTCGGCACGCAGCGCGACACGGAAGGCGATGTGGCGCTGGTTGACATGCCAGCAACACCGCGGGTGAGGCCATCGAACGGTGCCTTAGCGGGTGGCGGTGGTACATTGGCCGTGCCCCTGCTCGCCGCGACTACGCCGCCGCTCGGCCCCTCCGCCGGGGGCGTCTCTCTCGGTCGCCGCAGCATGAATCCCTTGTCCAACGGAGAGGTACTGCTGAGATCTCTCTAGTATTGTCCCCAATCCCTCGGCTAGCAGATCAGCACCTCCTTCGCTCCCTCTTTTGCATACGACACCTCACCAAACTGCGCTTTCTACACAGACGTCAATCGGTGCATCTTGTTGTGTCTCTCTCTTTGTCGTTCCAGGAATGTTTGCAATGTGTTGCAACACGCCCCCGGAAGCACAACTTCCTTCCTCCTTCCCCGCAAGGGAACAGGTCCGCAGAACACAAATGACGCTTTTTGATACGCGGTGGCCGTCCCTTCGAAGGCCGGTCATGGAAACAAATGCGGCGTGATGCTTCTTTTATTGCAGCCCTGCAGCTGTAGCCAGCGCTCCAGTACGAATGATAAGCACTCAGGGAATGCAAAGACCATGCCGGCGTCGACCTCGCGGGATAAAACAAAACAATCCTGCTGTTTTTGGTTTCACGTTTTCACTCACTAAAAACAGTGGAGGGACTGTTGATCACCGAAGGAGATCTATTGTGTGGGGGGGCAATCAGTTCAGGAATGCCCCGGACCATGTTCGAACTCATCAATCGTCCAGTTTTTGAATTGTTTCCTCCTTTGAAAGAAGACAGCAACCTTTGCGAGCACCGAGAGAAATCTCTGAGATGGCCACGACGGCATCGAATCCCATAAGCGCCGTCAATGACAACGTCGTCGTCGATGTCGATGACTTCACGCTACTCGGCCACTTTGCAAGTCACATAGTTGGCATTCAGTATTACAAAGGCATCATCTCTCGAAGGGAGTTTGTCTCGCTGAAAAGGCAGCCCACCAACGCCTACGACACCAACGCCATTGCGGTCCATAATGCCATGGGTGTGATGATCGGCCACTTGCCCCGCGACGTCGCCGCGGCGATTGCGGGTCTCATCGACACGAAGTGCATCGAAGTCGACGTCCGCACGGGGTCCGACGTCGCCGCGAAGTACAAAGTGCGAGTCGATGTCTGGCTCTACGCTGCGCCGAGTCGCCACGCCGCGCTGACGCTTCATTTGCGATCACGCGCCTTACTGTTGGATTCGGTCCCGTCTCCATCGGAGAAAGGGCCGGGGTGCTCCAGCAACCCGCTCGTGTTCAGCGCCGTGTGGAAAGCCATGCTGGCTGATCTCGCTACAGGTTTTCACCCCGGCGCGCGAGCGGCACCATCCATGTCCATTGGAGAAGAAGCAGAGCGGACCGCTCCTTGTTTTCAAGGCAAACTGCTGCCGTTTCAAGCGTTCGCGCTAGGGTGGATGAGACGTCGAGAACTGAGTGACGTCAAGGCTCCGGTGGAGGATGCACCCAGCGCGTCGCCAGTGAAAGTCCCGAAGCCGCGCGCCGCGTCTCGGAGCAAAGCCGCCAGCGCGGCTTCGACGTCATCCGCGACACCCGCGGCCACGACTGCTAATCCTCCGGCGGATCCACCAGCGGGTGGTCTGCGGAAGCGACTTCGATCGTCTGCTCTCGCGGCGGATGACGGTGTGTACGGGGGAGTCACAGAGGAAACCGCCGCAGCCGCGGCAGCCGTTCCGTACCTGTGGAAGCGGGCGCGGGATCCGAAGACCGGCCGCGTCACGATCACGGATGTGGTGAGCCATCACACGGGCACGGACAACCCGACGTTGACCCGCGGAGGGATCCTCGCGGACGCGGGTGGGCTCGGGAAGACAGCGGTCGTCCTTGCCTTGATCGCGGATGACATTCTCCTTCGTGGTGGCGCAACGTCGGCGACTGCATCGGCTCGGCGGACGCTCATCGTCGTGCCCCCGGCGCAGCTCGTCCACTGGCGGAAGCACGCGGTGAAATTCTTCGGTGCCGCATCTGTGGAACTCGCATCCGTGCTAAACCGCACGACTGCCACCGCGAGTCCGCCCACCACTGCTGCTGGAAAACCGGCTATCGTGATCCTCGATGCCTCTGTTCCTGCCAAGCTCGTCCACGTGATCGCCACGGTGAACCAGGCCACCCTCGTCATCGCGTCGAATGCGACGCTGCGAGCCGAGGATGCGGCGAGGCAACGGGGCACAATGGGAAGGGGAAGTTTTGCGGCAGCGCCCGCGACAGGGAATGCTGAGTTTATCTTCGGCCGTACCGATGCTCCCGTGCGTTGGCACCGCGTCGTGCTTGACGATGCGCTGAACTCGATTAAAACATACAACTCTCTCGTATCGCGAGCGGCGCGAAAAATCGACGCGTCGATACGCTGGTGTATGTGCGCCGGAGATCAACTACTGCCGGACCACGCCGCAACTGAGTTGACTGCTGGTGGTGCCGCGGCGGGCGTTGGGGCGACGAGTGGCATCCCGGTTTCGAATCGGCTGTTCGGATACCTTGGCTCGCTGATATCGTTCCTCAGGTTGGCTCCCTTCGACGAGGCTCGATTGTTGTATGACTCCAGCATCGGCATTCCATTAGCGCAAACTCTCGACGTCAGTGCGTTGATGAAGCTACGAGCCCTCCTGTCTATGTACATGCTGCGCCGGACGCGGCTTCTGACGTCGACGGATGCTTCCGTATCACCGGATTCAGCTGCAGGTGGAACTCTTGTGGTGACCCTGCCCCCACGTCGCTCCCGCACAACGTGGCTCACCATGACGCCGTCCGAGCAGTCCGAGTACGATCAGCTGAAGCAGCAAATCCGGGCGACGGTGATGTCGTCGGCTTCATCGCTTGGCGTGGCACTGCCCGGCAGCTTGATGAATGAGCGCGTCATCTCATCGCAGGCACTGTCGTTTCTTCGGATGCTCTGCGACCACCCGTTGTTGCTGCCTGAGGACACGTCCGCGGCGATCGCCTCTCTCGGCACGTCGAGTGGGGCCGTTGCCAACGGGGCGGCCTTTGAAGCCCTCCGCCGCGATTTGGAGGCCCGTGCTCAAAATGAAGCTGATTCCGCCGCGACCGCGGGCAGTAGCGACGGCGCAGCGACGGACAGAGAGGGGGCAGCTGCCATGCGCCTGACCGAGTGCGTTGTCTGCTTGGACCAACTGCGAAACCCGGTGCTCACGGCTTGCCGACACGTGTTCTGCGCCGAATGTGTGGACTTGGTCATATCTTCCACGTCCTCCGCACCCTGTCCGCTGTGTCGCAAGCCGCTTCAAGTCGTCCTCCGCTGGGCCGACATCTTGCGGCACGATGCAGAACGCCTGCGGAAAGCCAAGGTCGACGCTGGGGGCGCCGCTGTCGCCGCAACCAGCACAAAGTTGGACGCGGTGTTGCGTTTGTGCCGCGACCCGTTCGTCGGTTTCTCAGACGCTGCGGTTGGCCCTTCGCCACCCCAGCTGGCCGCAGTGCGCATCGTCGTCGTTTCCCAGTGGCTGCCGATGCTGACGTTGATACAGTCGCACTTAGCCGCTCAGCGGTCATCGGCGGCGTGTGCATCCATCGCCTTGCTGCACAGCGGCATGTCGGCGGCTGACCGAGCGTCGCAGGTGGACACCTTTGCGAGCTTCCCCGCAGCCTCGGCGGATCCGCCGGTGCTGCTCGCATCGCCCTCGGCGCTTCTGGGCTTGGACGTCACCTGTGCCTCCATCGTCATTTTTGTCGATGTTTCCACATCGGCAAAGGCCGACGAACAAGTCGTCAGCGCCGTCCACCGCATCGGTCAACCTCTGCCAGTATTCGTCCATCGGCTTGTGTTGCAGCACACAGTGGAGGCGAGTCTGCTCGCGGTGCAAAAGTCAGCCGACAAGCTCGCTGGAGCGGCGTCGTCAACCGGCAGATCCCGTCGCACTGGTCGTGCAGAAGCGGAGGATGCAACGGTCTCGTCGCTGCTTTCACAGGCTCAGGTGCAAGCCATTCTCCTCTGAGGGTGCATGAATCATTTTTCTCGGTTGCAGACATGCCTTGGATCGGCCCGCAGTTCCCGCCCGTCTCTTCGATTCGAATCAATTGACTTGTTGTGTGATTTGTGCTTCGATTGCTATCGAGTGTTACTTACTTCGACCCGGCTTAAGAAGCAAAAAAAAATTGATTCGTTCATGTCATGAACAAAACTGACATCATTTTGCACTCTCACAACGCACAACATTGCGCAGAGACAGCAATCTCTCTCCACCGTATTCATATTGATCTTGTCGCGTCGTGGTCATGACGGAAACGCAGTGGTGCTCCGCTCCAGTCAGTGACCACGACTATCAAACAAGAATCGAACCGCACGCGGGGCGGCCATCGTACGGCCGTGTCGGCGGATCGGCGAGCCGCCTCGATGTTGTCACGGTGCTTCGTCAAGGCAGGACTCAACTGCAGGTGGAACACTTCCAGGTTGTCGCCGCATATGTGGCCCCTCAAGCGGGCCCTCACTCCTCTGGCGGCCCACCACCCTCCTTGCTCCTTTTCGTCGTTCACGGCTTCGAGACCATTCACCCCCGATCTCGCGTTACGGGGGAGGCAAATGAATCCTCCCTGGCAACAGAAGCGAGTCTGATGTGCACCACGCATCAGCTAGACGGGAGCACGTTAGTACCGTTTGCGCTTCCGGGACTCACCTCTACCGGACCATCCGGGTCACAGCCAAGCCAAGAAACAATCGTCACCCCGCTCGCGTATCCGATCGGCGGGATGTTATTGAGCTATCAATCTTCGAAACATGTCTCCATATCGACATCTTGTGTTCATCGCGAACGTATCGACGACGGATACGCCGCGCGGTGGGGCGGGTCAGTCCGTACGGGGCACACCCCCACGATCAAGCCCGCACACCAAGTGCTGATGGACGAGTACGCACACGTATTCGCGGCGCATCAACTCGTGCCGCTGAGCGATGCGTTTTGGATTGCCGGACCCACGAAAATATCTCCCGTCGCTGTGTCCAAGTCGTCGCACGATGCCACCACGGCCGCGTTTGCCGCGCTGCACGGCGTCATTGCCACATGCGCCTATGTCCCGCTACTAGGCTGCTGCGTCGCGATCGTCATTCGCCACGACGGGGGTCACATGGACATACGCCCGTGTTGGACGGCTGCCTATGATGTGCTCGCGTTGGATGCGCCGCTCGCGGCAACCGAAGCGATCTTTCAGGGCCATGGGCTGACCCCTTGTCAGCTTGCGCGAACTCACGTGTCTCTTGTTTGCTTCGGTGAGCTCGTGGAGGGCCTGGTTGGCATCGTGGTTCTTCACAACGAGCTCACGTCATTCATCGAAGTTTATGGCGTTCCTATTTTGAACGGCACCTTGACCGGAAGTGGTCAACCTCATTGTTGTCGTTTGTTGTCGCCGCCTCAATCGCCGCCATATCGTGTGTTGTCGCCCCCGGTGCTGTTTCCTGCGGCCCGCCCGTCGCCTAGCCCGGCAGCCCCTCGGTGGCCTGCCCAGTCCTCGGTGTTCGTCATGGCATCCGTGACGCAGTCAACATCGCCGTCCCCTACCTCACAATCTCCGCCGCCGCGGGTCACTTTCGAGCGCTGGTCGATTGGCAAGAGCGGCTATGGGGACACGGCAAGTCGCATGCAAATGGACGTGTTGCTTTGCATGGACGTTCCGCACTCCGCCTCCCACTCCAACGTGCCCACGGAATCGTCCTTCCGCGTGGCCTTTCACCGTGGAAGCGTCGTTCACGCGACAGGAGGAGCAGCGGCATGTTTGGCGATCACGCGATGTGTGGAATCGACGCTTCCTCGCTTGCACCAGCGTTTTCGCGGCCTGCCCATCGGTTGTTCGCCGGTCTCTGGGAGCAGCGTGTTTCTTCGCGATCCGTGTCATTGTTCACTGGGTAGGCACCTGATTGACGTTGCTGCCGCGTTCCTGCCTCCCGCAGTCACGCAAGACGTGGCGATCGCATTATTCCGCCAAATGAATCGTGACATGGATGTCGTTCACCACGTCGAAGGTGGTGGGGGCATCGCGGACTCGGAGGCGGCCGAAGACGCCGTGCACGCAATTATTGGATCGCGCCTAGGCGGTCCACTCACCGTTCTTGGTAGCCTGTTGCATGTGCTCGCCAGTGGCACCCGCCGCCCCAGTGAGGACTCGCCCATCCACCAGGGCCGATCGGAACTCAACGACCCGCCGCCGTTGCTGGAATCGTCCGCCGCCGTGCTACCATCCCTAGCCTTGTACGGCGTGGTGCCGTTTAATGTCTTTTCGCTGCAAGGTGGGGCGCTCCAACGGCCGGCGCCACCGTCCGCGGCTGGTTCAGCGTCGACATCGTCGTCGTCGTCGAATGCTTCATCACGTGCGTCACGTTGGCGACTGTGCCTCGCGGATCAACATCGCGCGCTGATACTACTCGGAGCGCATCTGACGTTTGAATCCATGAAACTGGATCGACGACATCAGCATAACCTGCCCGCCATGCTATGGTTCTTGCTGCCGTTGGCTGCCCGAGTGGGGTGGCCCTTGTACGTGCAACAGTATGCTGACGCGCTTGGCGTCGCCGACGAACACATCGTGCGACTTCATATGGATTGGTCACCCATCGATCAGGAGGGCGCGGCCGCGGCCGTACGGAGTCACGGATCCGAAAATTGCCACGAGCACGAGGGAGGGAGTGGTTCCACCTTTCGTGATGTCTTGTCGCCAGACGTCTTGGTATCGCTCGTGGGCGAGGAATCGTGTGCACTATTACTCGACGGCCAACCTCCGGATCTCGGGGCCACACTTCGCGCGCTTTCCGACGGCGACGGTAACCATCTACTCGCGACGGCCAAGCGACTCGCACCGTGGCCGTGCCCTCTGGCGCAGCATCGTTCTCATAGGAAGGCCAACTTGCAAAATGTCCGACGTGCCCAGCCGCCGCCCTTCCCAGAAAACATTGGCAGCCCCGCTGACTTAGCGAACGGCCGCTCCCGTTTGAGTTATGACGCATTTGCGCTGCCCTCTTCGCATCCGGTCGTCTCGGCGGCCATCGTTGTGGACATCCTAGTGTCGCATCTGCAGCCAGGATTTCTGCAACAACGACGGGGCATTTCGCCCGTCATCGACTGGGAGGCGATGGGGCGGCAGCTGTACGAGCTACGTTGGGACGCAAATCGCATCGCCGACTTCGCCCCAACGGTCGCTCTCATTTTTCAACAAGCCCTTCATTGTTGCGCGTTGCAGCCACGGAACGACTGGTCGAACGAGTTTTTACATCTGGTAGGACGGCAGGACTTGGCGTGGAACCGCGGCGGTGACGCGCAAAATGGATGGAGTGGCGACACCAAGCCAACGGCGGCGGCGGTGGACGCCTGCATTCGAAGCGCCGTGGATGCGCTGCAGTACTCACGGCACCTATTGCAGGCAAGCGCAGACGACGACGACGGCGTGCAACTACCTCCGCGCCATCTGCGGCGATGGTGTGACTCGCGCATTGACACCGTTCAAGGGCTTCTGAACACCGCCGTGCCGATGCAGCTGGCGACGAACGCAGCCGAGAACCAAGAGGTCTCCCACAGCCTCATGAAGCACTTGACGAAGCGGCACCTGGCGCTGAGCGTGGGCCGTGGGATGTTCACTCTAGGCACGAATCACCACCTCCTCCGGGACACGGTTCCCATTCCAAAGCTCGACCTTACCGGGGTGACGACCGACTTCTTGACGATCAGCGGCGATCCCAAGTTGCACTCGGCTGAGCGGCTCGCCTGGCCAATGTTTCACAACGCAGTCGCAGCAGGCCTTCGCTTCCTACCGCTCCCCCCAACGAGTAGCGGCGGCAGCGACCGCGACGAAGAGCAGCAGCGGGCCTCGACGCGGCACTGGGTCGTCTTCCAAACTCAAGCCCTCGCGGCGACGTCGAAAGACACCCGTGTCGGCAGTGGAGCTACATCGGCGACCAGCCCGAACACCAGCCGCGCAGGTATGCTGCTCGCCGCTGGCTTGCTCGGTCACTTGCGGTCGCTGCAGGTGACCGACATCTTTACCCTACTCGCGTACCCGACCCAGGGAGGCGCCAGTGGCTTGCTTTCCGCGGGGAGTGGCGGCGGTGCCGGCGCCTCGCAGGCGAATCTATTGATTCAACGGGACGCGACCAGCATCGCGCTCATTCTTGGCCTTTGCGCTAGTTTCCGCGGCACCTCTCAGGAGGCCGTGAGTCGGTGCGTGGCGGTCCACGTGCAGTCACTGACACCGAATGCGGAGGACCTAGAAGTGTCACTTGAGGTGCAAACCGCCTCCGTGCTGTGCATGGGATTGCTGCATGAAGGGACCTGCGCGCCGTTTCTCATCGAGACGATGCTCGGTGAAATGGTGCGTTTGCCGACGGATGAACATTGCCGCAACCGACAGGGCTACATTTTGGCGGCTGGCATGTCCCTTGGCTTGTTGCTTCTGGGGAGAGGGACTGAGAATGGCTGCGGCCGTTTGCGCATTCAAGACCGACTCTTCGCGATCATTGACAACGAACCGCGCGAAAAGGCAAACAAGCTGAGTGGCCCGTGGCAGCATATCAAGGAACGCGGTGGCGAAGAACAGCGCGAGTATCTCGTCAGCCGTCTGGTCATGCACTCCGCCGATGCGCAGGCGAGCAAAGTCGCTTGCAATTTGGTGTTAGAGAGCAATCAGTTTTCGGCACATGGCCACCCAGCCGCGATCATGGCCCTGGGGCTGATGTTCCTGCAAACTGGCAACATCGCCGTCGCCAACAGGCTGGCACCCGCAAGTAGCCTTCAACGGATTCGAGAAATGACGGCACTTTCGTCTATGCTGCGAACAATGTGTTCCATCGTCATCCGGTGGCCAGATGCCCCGGGTTGCTTTGGTCAATTTCATGATGTCAAAGCAGCAGCTGCTCTCCCAAAGGAGGCGGGGGGTGGTCAACCTGCTGGACCCCTCCCGTCCAGCATGTCGCTTTCGTTCTTGAAAAACTTCCTGCCGCCAACCCTACTACATCACTGCCGAGGAGTGCAAGCTGGTGCAGCGTCAAAGAACTTGGACCTCACTTCGACCGAAAACTCCTTCTATTCCATGCATTTAGGCTGTATCATCGCGGGTGCTTGCCTCGGACTGGGCCTTCGCTTTGCCGGGACGATGCACCCCGACGCACGGACTTGTTTAATCGAGCAGCTGAAAGCGTTCACTGGCGGTTTCGTCGGCACTTCAGGAGTGGCCATGACGATTGGTCAGCGTAAAACCGATGTTTTTGACAGCTGCGTCTCTGCCATCGCCCTGGCATTGGCCCTCGTCGTCGCAGGGTCGGGCGACGTTGCTGTCCTGGCATTGCTGCGCGGTCTTCACACCCGGCAGAATTGTGAGTACGGCGACCACATGGCCATCGGCATGGCGATCGGCTTCGTGTTTCTCGGCGCGGGACGCCTGACGGTGTCGAACAGCCTTCAAAGCACTGCACTGCTGATGATCAGTCTTTTTCCAAAGTGGCCTGCCGATGGGCATGACAATACACATCATCTACAGGCCTTCCGGCACTTGTACGTGATGGCGCTCGTCAACACGCCGCGCTGGCTTGAGGCATTCGACGTCGCCACTCGTCAACCAGTTAGCATCTGCGCTCGATTGGTGTTGGCGCGAGAAGACGAAACTTCTTCACTTCAGCAGGGGGGCACGGTGGAAACCGAAAGAGGAGGCGCAGAGGGAGATGCAGGGGACGGCATGATGTCGAAGATCGGATCTACATGGACGCCCGTTCCACGTGAAAAGGAGAACCGCACGCTGACCGTGGTGACTCCGTGCCTCCTGCCGGCGGACGTCGCTATCATCGATTGCATCGAGGTGCGCTCCGTGGAACACTTCCCGCTGTGCATCACCGACGTCGGGCGCTTGTCGAATCAGCGTCGGCTTCGAATCGGCGTCTCCCGCGTACCATTGAAGTTTGGCGCGCATACGTCGCCCGTCATCGCAGAGGACGTCACTCCTGAGGGGACACACGGAGCGTCGCTGGATGACACAACCGGAGCCGTCAACGTCGCCGCCGCGGCGGTCGCGTTGTCCATCGACGCAGCGGCTGCCGGCGGCCGTGGCGGTGCTCCTCGCGGCGAAGTGGACGACTCATTCGGGCTGCACCCATTCGCCTATTACGGTCCCGTGGGGGGTCAGCTTCTCCACTCCGTAAATAGTCACCTTTGTGGCAACCGGCTCGACTGGGTCGGTCGTCCGCGTCCCACTTGCATCTCCTCCGCTCTCGGGGAGGGTGAGGATGGCACGACCGGGGTGGCGGTAAACCGGCCATTACGATTATTCGCCGTCGACGAATTTTGCGTCCTACTGCGATTCGTGACCACCTTCTTATTCGGTGGGACGCAAGCCTCGTCCATCATCAGCTTGGATACCCTCGAGCTGGCCCGCATGATGCTCGACGCCCACTACAGGTCCTTTCTGCAGGCGACGTCGGCGCGCCGCGGGGAGGAAGACGGCGGTCATCGTCGTCCCCCCGCTTCTTCAGCCTCTTCGGCCACAGTTCACCACCACCCCCTCCGTGAGTTGATCATGGATGGAAGAAGTTGCAGCTGGGTCGCGGCCGCGCATCACGACCCGGCGACGGGCAACATGGGGTCCTCCTTGTGGCTTTCGGAGGCCATGCGCTTTCACAAATTGTCGGCGGTTCGGTCGATACGCCTTGCCCTCACGCCGCTCTTCACTGCCGCAGTCAATGGCGCCGGTGCCACAGGCATCGCGTGTCCGCGCCGTCCTAGTGCCAGGGACCGCGCGACGCTACTGGTTGTGTGCAACGCCACTGGTGTGCCGCTCGCGACGTTGATCGGCGTATTGACCGCGTGCTGTGATCCGTCGTTTTAGAAATTCTTTTTTTTTTTGGCCCAGCGGGCGGCACGAAACGGTGTTAACAAGATTGAGAAAGAGTCTTGCGCCGTGGACGGCATAGAGCGATGGCGAACAAAAGTTGAACTCTAAT